>Ga0209398_1000103_pt1 | contig 65960 bp, 47 predicted proteins | sample AshMeaBigSpring_FD_184125 | JGI IMG/M metagenome (GOLD analysis project Ga0209398, IMG submission 184125) | Groundwater microbial communities from Big Spring, Nevada to study Microbial Dark Matter (Phase II) - Ash Meadows Big Spring (SPAdes)... | ecosystem: Environmental > Aquatic > Deep...
TTAATTGTGTCCAAAAATTAAAAACACTCCCAGGATTTTGCAAGAACTACTTATACAGCCCTCATGTGTATAAACCCGCCTCAAAAATTGAAAATGAAAAAAGGCTGCCTATTTTTGAGACAGTCTCTTTTTTATTTTACAGCAGTTTGCTTTACATCTCTTACACATCTGAATCCGGTATGCTCCAAGCCTGTATCAGGGCTGCTTTTCATACGCCTGGCCACACGGTATCCACTACAATATGTATCGTTGCATAAAAAACTACCCCCTCTTAAAGTTCTTTTGGGAGTATGTGGTTCATCGGGGTCAAAACTTTTTGACGGGCCTTTGGGATTTATGGCGGTTCCTTTTTTCAGGACTTGGTAATAGTTATAATCATACCAATCACTACACCATTCCCACACATTACCGGCCATGTCAAACAGGCCATATTTGTTGCAGGGATAATTTTTTACCGGGGCCGCTTTTATAAACCCATCTTTCTGCTCATTCAGGTATGGAAATTTTCCCTCCCAGCTATTAGCTTTTGGCGTACCGTTAGTTACATGCTCATTGCCCCAGGGGTATATATTATTGGTCAGGCCACCCCTTGCAGCAAATTCCCATTCTGCTTCTGTTGGCAACCGTTTACCTGCCCATTTGCAATAGGCCATTGCATCATCCCAGCTTACATGCACCACGGGATAATTTTCTTTACCTGTAATTGTGCTGTTAGGCCCTTCGGGTATTTTCCAACTGGCGCCTGGCACCCAACCCCACCATTGCGTATAATCATTTAAATTAACCGGGCCATTGCTTTGCTTAAAAACTAATGATGCGGCCTGCAACATCTCTTCCGATGGCTTCGGTGTACCGGGAGGTACTGTTTTTTTTAATTCCTCCCAATCCGGTTTCCGTTCTGCAGTAGTAATATAACCTGTAGCATCCACAAATTTCTTAAACTGCGCATTGGTAACTTCGGTAATATCCATATAAAATGGAGCAACCTCAACTTTGTGTTTTGGATATTCATCCGGTGATGCCTGTTCGTTATCGCCGCCCATATCAAAGGTGCCTCCCGGAATGAATACCATCCCCGTCATGGTGGTATCGCCGCTAAAAGAGATATTTGCTGCGTTGCTGTCCGTTGCGAACCTGGAGGGGACACTCATACAAGAATGGGTTGTATCCTGTACATCAGGACTAACCGCTTTACTTTGGCCGTTTTTGCAGGAAGCAAATAAACTGACTATTAAAACAACCAACACAGTTTTTATTCTTGTCATAAAAAACAATCTGGCCACTTATTTATTCATTTCTTTTAACAACTTGTATGGAAGCGGCCCCGAGTGGTGAAATTACTTCAATTATATAAGTAGAGTTGCTAAATTTACCCAGGTAGACTGAAAGAGAATTAAAACCTTGCTCCAGGTTTGCCGACTGTTTTGACAAAAGCCGCCCGTCAATATCCCTGGTTAAAATAGTCGCCTTAGTACGAGCCGGTACATTTAACCTGAGGGTTACATCATCCTTTGCCGGGTTGGGATAATAAGAGTGAATAATTAAAGTTGATTTCCCCTCACCTTCTATTTCACAAACAGTACTATAGCTGCTACGCTGTGCCAAATCCACATAACGAAGACGATAATATGACTTTAAACTACCTGCTGTCCTGTCGCTAAATGTATATTCAAGCTTTTCAGCGCTGTTTCCACCCTGGGCCTTACTATTGATAAATCCAATAGGGTAAAATTGTGTGCCATCAAAAGACCGCTGCACTTCAAAACCACGATTTTCAGTTTCCGTAACTGTAGCCCAGTTTAGTTGGTTATAATTGCCCAACCTACGCCCGGTGAAAGTCAAAAGCTCTACGGGTAAAGGCGCAGAAATAGTGGATATGGCAAACGGAGAGAACCAAGTCCAACTGTTGATGGTAGCTGTACGGTCATTACCGGTTAATACGCCTGGAGGCTGCGAAGAGCCAGCCAAAAGCCAATAGGTCCCATACTTATGCCATACAGTAACATTTTCTGCAGTATTAAACATGGGCCCAACATCCGTAACCTGGTTATACTGAAAAGTAATCGTGGCGCCAGATGGCGGTGGGTTAACAGAAGGTGAAATATTCCAAGTTCGTTTTACGGCTTTCGGGATGTTCAGGTCAAACGGTGTTTGGGTTACAACAAGGTTATCTTCCACATTTGCACTCCAGTCTAAATTACTGCCAACCGAGATTGTAAGCGGATTATAAGTGCTGTTGCCAATAGGTAATACTTTTGCGGTTGCGCCAATATTGGAAACGGTAAGTTTTCCTGAGCCTGTTGTTTGTACATATCTATCGCTATTGTAGTTATTAGCGCTGTCAATAGTTAAATTAAAGCTGCCAAGATCAAGCTTAGCGCTTTCTCCTGTGCCACCTCTGAAATGCAGCCTACCGGATATGTTTTTAGATTCATTCAGCGTTACATTAGCCTTATTATAAATCTGTACATTCTGGGGCCTGTTACCACTTGCGGGCCACTCCGTACTGCCTGTTGTTTGAGCAGCGGGTGAGGTTCCTATTCCCCTGTAAACTAATGTAGCTGTAGCCCCATAGGTAAGTGTAAACCCACCTAATGATAAAGTGGGCGCCTGCACAGGCGATACCGATGTACGCATTAATAATGTATCAGATACCGAAATATCATGGGCCATTGTTTTATCTGTACCTACCAGCACCAGGTTGTAATAAGATGCTAAGCGGCTATCCGTTGATAGTGTTTGTGCAGACTTTGAATACCGGACATAAGAACCGGCATCGGTAGTAAAAGTTTGCGGCCAAAAATTTTGATTCGTGGTACCATTAATATCCAGTTCGCCGCCTGCCTGCACAATCAGTGCTGTAGGAGTAGTTGCATTCACATACCAATAGTCTAAATCTTTAGAGCTGCAGAATGTGCCGCCGGATTTTACCGTAATAGTACCGGGATTAAAATTATTTGTATTTGTTCCGCCGTTATCTATTTCCAACTCGCCGCCGCTTTCAACATCAATATCTGCTATATTAATCCTGTTATTCTGTGCTGGAGAAAGTAATACATAACCATACACCGTCATTTTCCCGATTTTAGATGTATTATCACCAGATAATCCGGCGCTTCTGATATGTGAGTTTACCCCACTCATTAACAGGCTGTCACCGGACTGTACTGTTATTGTTGGTGTTGTAGCGCCGGTACCGGTTAATCCTCTTCCTTCTATATCATCTGATGTGGCTAAAAGAAAAGTACCACCGGTAATTTCTAAACTGGTGCCAATACCTATACGCATACCCCCTCCGCCTGTTGTAACTGTGCCGGAGCTTTTATCCACTACCATTTCCATAAAGCTGAAAGCCGGCGCTCCATTTATGGTTAATCCACTAATCGTCTGTGTTGCCGCTCCACCGGTAAATCTAATTTTAGCCCCCGCTGTCCAGTTGGAAAACACAACATGTGTGGCATCAAATGCAGTAAAGTTGCCATAAATATCCAACACACTATTTGTGTTAAGCATATTTAGTTGCGAGGTTGTGCTGCTAAAAGACAAGTTATTGCACTCTGGCTGGGCGTTATTAATATTTACAATATGCCCGGTTGCAATTATAACATCGTCGGCAGAAGTTGGCACCACGCCACCTTGCCAGGTGTTGGTATTAGTCCAGTTGCCAGACATTGCGGATGTAATTTGTGCGGTAGCAGTGCTAATGAAGGTAAAAGCCAGAACAGCCATAACCATCCAGCTAAAAAATATACTTTTCATTTAGTTGGTAATTAAGTTGTAAAAAATGGCTTTTTCAATAAGATGTGCATTTAGGTACGAATAAAAAGAGGTTTGTAATAACTAAAATTCATTACAAACCTCTTTTTGCAACTACTTCCTAATAAATTTAAAAGACTGGTTCCCAATTTTTAAAATATAAGAACCGGATGGTAACCCTTTCACGGATAGTTCCTTGTTATCGGTTACCAGTCCGTTTAACATCTGATGGCCTGTCATATTTACAATAACAAAGGGAAGTGCCTCTTTTGTATCCCGGAGTATATACAGCTTATCATTAGTGATGGTAGGATATACCCGGGCAATACCTGGTTTTCCTTCAAAACTTACTACCTGTACTTTTGAAAACTCCTCTTTTCCGTCATTATCAATAATCCTTAAGCGGTAGAAATTATTCCCTTTGTATGGCAATATATCCCTGAAGGTATAAGAAGAAGGGCCTTTTGCATTAATAAAACCGACTGTGCTATAATAAATTCCATCGGCAGAACGCTGAACCTGGAAACCTTTAGTGTTTTGCTCACCCACGGTTTCCCAATTTACCAAAGTAGCCTCACCTATTTTCCGGGCCGAAAAAGAAATAAGGTTTACCGGAAGTACTACGGGGTCGTTGGTAATGCCAAACGGTGAAAATACGGTAAACCCAGACCCGGTAGCAACAGTACCCGTAACCGTGCCATTTTTATAATCAGAGGTAGCGCCATTACAATGTGCGATAGTAGCCAGGCCTGCACTATAACTGCCACCAACTGTGGCGCCAGCATAATCCAACACTAAAGTGCAATTAGACCCGCCTGCTATTGACTCGGAAATGTCCCACACGGCATTTACAGAATAGACCCCGCTGGAAAAACAGGAAGGCAAAGCAGATGCTACGTTTACAGAAAATGCATCTGCTGTTCCGCTGTTGGTTATTGTTGCAGGATGATACAAGGTAGATGATGGCCCTACGGGGAACAGAACGGCAGCAGCGCCAACATTTGGTATCGTTAATACGCCGGTACCGTCGGTAACTGCATAGCTTGAAGATGAACCGCCTGTAATAGAACCGGCAGCGCCGATGACAAGATTGTTGGCGCCAAGGGTCATCTTACCACTGGAAAGTGTTAATTGGATTGCCACATTTAAGTTACTGCTTAAAGTAACCCCGCCAGCACCATTCATCTCCAAGTTATTGGCCGTATTACCGCTAGTAAATGTAACTGCAGGCAGTGTAATAGGGCTTGTGTTTGCAAAAACCACCTTGCTTGCTGCATTGGCAAATGCATTAATAGAACCTCCTGCAGCAATAGACGGCGCTAATCCTGCCAGGGTTAGCGTATTGCCAAATAAATTAAATGAACCGGTATTTATTGTTAATTGGTTAGCAACAGTTGCATTATTGTTCATTCTTACATTGGAAGTATTATCTATAGTTAAATTATAAACAGTGGCCGGGCTCACTGGTAATTCACCACCTGTTGTTTGAAGGGTGCTGCCATTATATAATAAATTGGAGCCGGTAGCATACGCTATTGTGCCGTTATTACTTACAGTTCCCCCGGTTACGGTAAAAGTACCCGTTACAGTCAGGGTTACACCTGCATCTACTGTAAGTGTTCCGCTTGTTAACGTAATATTGTTAAGTGTTTGGTTTGTTGAAACACGCAAGGTGCCACCATTAATAGTAGCATTATTGGTTGCCGGCAGCGTACCACCTGCTGCTGCATTCAAACGTAAAGTGCCTTCGCTTACAGTGGTAAGACCGGTATAAGTATTCACAGCTGTCAGGGTTAATACGCCTGTTCCTGTACCGGTTTTTGTAAGCGGATTGGCGCCCTGCACTGGGATGCTCACTGTAATATTTCCTGCACCTGTAATACTAAAAATATTTTCTGTTGCATTACCTAAAGCGACAACCATAGCAGCAGTACCAGAACCTGTATTTTGTTGTATGTTCAGGTTCTGTCCGCTTTCATTAGATACTACTTCATTGGCTGTGGAATTAACAGTAGCGCCATTGAGTGTAAATGTACCAGCGGCCGTTGTTGATGAATTTCCAATATTAAGGAAAGTTCCCCTTAGGTTAGTAACCTGTACAGCCCCTACCGCCTGGTTGTTTGCGCCATTGTTAGTGGAGCCATTCATATTAATGCCGGGGCTGCTTCCTGCAGCATTAAACTGGGCTATGGCTGTTGTAGCCGGCGCCCCACTAGGGGTCCAGTTTACTGATGTTAGCCATGCAGTACCGCTTCCATTCCATACACTTTGGGCATTTACTGTAATTACACTCGTTGCCCAATAAAACAATAGCCAACCATATAAAAAATACTTGCTGGTATAAATTCTTTTCATAATTATTGATTTGTAACTTTTTAAAATTAATCTACTAAGAGGTTTTGATATTAAGAGGTACTCAATTCACTTCATCGTTTTTTTTCAACCTTTCCTTTATCTCTTTTATTTTATTTTTCTGCTCCTTGCTCAGCAGGGCATTAATAGCTTCGCTCTTTTTTTTGTGTACCTCTTTAATCTTTTCTTTTTTCTCCTCTTCAGAAAAAGTGGTGTCTTTTTTTATAGCCTTTACCTTTACTTCGCTTTCTTCCTTCAGTACGGTGATTTTAGCCTGTACCTCCGGGGCAATTCCGGCCTCATCCATATATTCTTTTTGCCACGAAAATTTTTCTTTTTTGGGTTTGTTATCCTGGGCCTGTGTGTTACTGAAGCCAAGTACAAGCAGGGCCAGCATCATTAGCATTTTTTTCATAATCGTTCATTTTGATGTTAAAAGATGAAAATAGTTCTGGTCTGTTATAAAAAGGTTGAAATATTACTCTTATAAGTTTGAAAATTGTTCTTTTTATGAGTTTGCCAGCTTTTTTTGATAAAAAGCCTGGTTTTAAAATTTTAAAACAGCCTCCAGCGCTTTTTTGGGCTTCATAAATTCATCAAACAAAAAGGGATAATCCATTTTCCCAATTTTGTTTGTTCTGTAATTCCTCCGCATATCGGAGGTGCCCCAAAATGTAATCCCCGTTATTTTGTCCTTGTTTTTACGATATACTTCAAAAAGCATATTGTAAAACTCCAATTGTACCTGTTTTCTTGCTTCGGTGTATGTATCGTCTGCCTTATCTGTATCCGGACTGTTTTTATCCCGGTAGTTATAGACCGATACATCCAGCTCGGTTACCTGTAATTTTAATCCCAGTTGACTAAACATATCTATCGTTTCCTGTAAATATTCCCGGGTTATTTCGTTGGGTGTATAATGCGATTGCATGCCTACCCCATCAATGGGTACGCCTTTTTCTTTCAGCCTTTTTAACAGGTCGTATATCTTTTTTCTTTTTACCGGGTTGCTGAAGCGGTAGTCGTTGTAAAATAATTTTGCATGGGGGTCGGCCTGCCTTGCATAGCGAAAAGCCATTTCAACATATTCTTCGCCGGCTATTTGGTACAAACTGTCTTTTGCACGGAAGGTTTCAGCAGGATTGTCCGATATGGCTTCATTTACCACATCCCAGCAATAGACATCTTTTTTGTAACGGGACATAACGGTTTCAATATGTCTTTTCATCCGCTTGTATAAAACTTCTTTTGTACAAAAAGCATTGCCTTCCATTACATACCACTGCGGCAGGTTTTGATACCATACCAGTGTATGCCCCCTTACTTTCATTTTATTTTCTTTGGCGAAGGCCACAATTTTATCGGCCGGCTGCCAGTTCCATTTATCTTCTTTAGGATGGATAAACCGAATCTTCATTTGATTTTCGGGTGTAATGCTGTTGTATTGCTGTGCAATAAACAATTTACGTTTTGCACTTACTAAATCGGCCGCCGGGTTTATAGCGGCTCCTATGGGAAAATAATGTTGGTACGTTTTGTATAACGAAACCTCTCCACCATTTACGGTGGGGCCGCCAACCGGTGCTTTTACGGCTGCGCCACAGCCCAGCAATGCAAAGGGCAATAATTGAAATAAGATTTTCTTCATCTGATTAAATATGCTTTTATTTTTTAGCTGCTTGTCTCTCTGCTTTACGTTCTGCTTTTTTTTCTTCTTTACGCTCCGCTTTTTTAGCGGCTTTTTTTGCTTCTTCCGGGGTCATTTCTACTTTGTTTACTGCTTTCTCAGCTTCTGAAAGGCTACCCGGTTTTAGTTTCATATCTGCACCTATCTTTTTCCGCCAGGCATCCAGCTCGCCGTACAATGATTTAACCAACGAAGGGTTTTGCGCAGCGATGTCATTCTTTTCGCCGATATCTGTTTTAATATTGTAGAGTTCTTTTTTGCCGAGGCCAAACAAATCCACCAGTTTGTAATCACCTTTACGAATGGCACTGCTATAAATATCTGCAGTGCTTACAGGGCGGGGGGCGGCATTGTGCCAAAACACCGTCCTGTCGGTGTACGATTTGCCTTCTTTTAATACACTAAGAAAGCTAACCCCATCATGTATTTGAGATGCCGGTACGGTACCGCCACCTATTTCAATAATGGTTGAAAAATTATCCAGGCCCTGTACGATGGAGTTGGTTTCTGTTCCGCCTTTTACTACACCGGGCCACTTAATGAACAAGGGTACCCGTATGCCGCCTTCGTATAAATTTCCCTTGCCTGCCCTTAATGGCTTATTGCTGGTGGCCAGTTCCCTGTTATTTCCACGGCTGGCAAGGCCGCCATGGTCTGATGTAAATATTACGACTGTATTTTCAGCCAAGCCCATTTCTTCCAATGCTTTCAAGATTTTGCCTACACCATCATCCACACTTTTTATCATGGCGGCATAGGTGGTATTGTCCTGTTTCAGCTTTGTTTCGCCTGCACTTTCTTTTTCGTAATCGGGGCCAGGCTGCGGATTTTTTTTCAGCTTCTCATCAAAATATTTTTTGTAATCCGCTTTACCTTCAATAGGTGTGTGTACAGCGTAGTGGGCCAGTATGCCAAAAAATGGTTTATCTTTTGGCGCTTCTTTTAACAGCCTGATGGTTTCATCTGTTAAGCGGTCTGCCAGGTACTCGTCTTTAGGTGTATTATCCAAATCCGGAATGGGCTTTTCTTTACCACCGGCTTTGCCTCTGCTGGTATTGTAAGGCGCAAAGTGCGATGAAGTGGCGCCAGCTTGTCCGGCTGCTACGGATTTATCAAAACCTACGCCACCCGGGGCCTTTTCATCTCCGCCTAAATGCCATTTGCCCAAATAAAATGTATGGTACCCATTGTTTTTCATGGCCTGGCCTATGCTGATGTTGGGCGCAGTAACCGTAAATCCGGGTTCGCCATCTTTACCTTCGCCATCGCCTTTTAACCGGGCAGGGTGTGTACCTGTCATTATTGAATATCTTGAAGGGACGCACCTGGGATAAGTGCTGTACGCCTGAGTAAATTTTAAACTCTGGCTAACGAGTTTATCCATATTCGGTGTTTCGTAAAAATTAGAGCCGTATGCGCCAATATCCCTCCATCCATAATCATCAACCAATATCATTAATACATTTGGTTTGGCGCTTCCACCACCTGCATTGGGTGCTTTAACTGTTGTCTTTTTCTGCGCATTGCATCCCGCAGCCAATACTGCAAATAACACTGGCAGGATAATTTTTGTAAGTGAAGAAAATTTCATGCTTGTATTTTTTTATTCTATTACTGTTTTGTTTTCAGCAGCCGAATATCCAATCCGTTGGGCCCTAATTTTTATTTCGTCGCCTTCTTTTAATGCTATGCTGCCGTGATGATAAACCTTGTATGTATTGCCACCCATTTTGTTTGTGCCACTTTTGGGTATGAGTATGTAACCAATACTTGCGCCTGGCGTAGCACAGGTAATAATATATCCATCTTTTACTTTTACTAATTCAGGCAAAGCAGTGGCCGGGGCAGTGGAAGCATTATCCCACATTTGTTTTTGTAAATTGGCTTCGGGCAAAATATGTTTATCACCTGTTTCATTCATCCAGTTATCGTAAGCTGTTATTAAGGCAGTGAGTTGTTTTTTAAATGCCGGGTTGTTGGCCAGGTTGTTAAACTGGTAAGGGTCTTTTTCAGTATCGTACAACTCTTCTACCGGCTTCCTGGCAAACCATTTCATCTGTGTGGCATTTAATTTTCCTGCGTCTTTTAATTCCAGCATTTTCTTCATCATGGGTATTTGCAGCCGGTAAACTATGTTTTGATAGTAGGGCTTTTCGGGCATATAGTTGCGTATATATTGATAACGGCCATCAAATACGGAACGTACCCGGTCCACTTCAGCATCCATCCTGTCGCGGGCAGCAAATACATATTTTCTTGGCCCTGATTTTTGCTCTCCCAAAAATGCTTGGCCATGCATATAAGCCGGGATGGGTATGCCCGCTAAGGATAAAACGGTTGGGGCAAAATCAATACTGCTTATTAATTGGTTGTCGGTTTTACCTGCATTAATATTACCCGGAAATTTTATTATTAAAGGAACATGCAATCCCCGTTTGGTTATTTCCCGTTTTACAAAAGGCAAACCATCGCCGTGGTCGCTGTAAAAAAAGATGCTGGTATTGTTGTACAAGCCTGCATCTTTTAATTCCTGGATAAGCTTTCCAGCCTGCCGGTCCATTTCTATTACATTACTCAGTTGCCTTGCAATAGCCCTTCTTGTTTCGGCATTATCAGGATAGTAAGGCGGTACAATTACTTTTGCAGGGTCCACTTCCAAAGGCAAACTATCTCTTTGCCATAATTGGCTTTCATGGGTTACGCCTAAATTAAACACGGCAAAAAAAGGTTTGCCATCCGGCCTGTTTTTCCAATGTGCCTTATTACTACTTTCGTCCCAGGCGGTAACAGGCGCTTCAAACTGGTAATCTTCTTTTGGGTTATTGGTACAGTAGTACATTTCTTTACGCAAGTACTCTGAAAAACATTTTACATACGATGGCGGCACAATAGAATAAGATGGCAACACCCTGCTGGTTACTTCTTCCTGGCCCCGTTTGCCCGGCTGGTAATTACGCATATTATTACCGCCAATACTTTGGGGGTACATGCCTGTAATAATGGCATTGCGGCTTGGTGCACAAACACCAGCTACGGTGTAAACATTGGTATATTTTACGCCGTCGCTTGCTAAAGCATCAAGATTGGGTGTTTTAATTTGCTTTTCTCCAAAGGAAGATAAATGGGGGCTCATATCTTCACAGGTTATCCAAACAATATTAGGGCGCACCCAATTATTGGTATTGGCGGTTTGTGCATTACTGATGAAACTGAAAATCAGTAATAGCAAACCTGAAACAAGTAATATAATAGTAAGTTTCTTCACTGATATTAATACTGGTTAGGGTGTTTCCAATCGCCAAATGGTTTTTTAATAGTAGGTTTTAAAGGTATCTGCATGCCTTTTGTTGTTTCCAGCCAGTCCATTAAATCTTTTGCCATTGATTTTACCAACTCAGCATATGGAGGGCTTTCAATTAGATTATTCATTTCATTGGGGTCGTTTTCCAAATCGTATAATTCGTTTTGGTCCCAAATGCTATGGTAGCGTATGTATTTATATTTATCGGTACGTACCCCAAACACGGTGGGTGTCATTGGAAAATCATACTCCCAGAAATACTCATAAAAAATTTTATTGCGCCACTGGGTACTGTCGCCTTTTAGTAATTGTACAAATGATTTACCGGGCATGTAGGCAGGTTTTTTTAATCCGGCCAATTCTAATACCGTTGGGGCAATATCAATATTCTGCACCATGCGGTCAATTTTTTGACCGCCTTTAAACACGCCGGGCGCATACACCAGGAAGGGGATTTTTACACTCTCTTCATAAAAATGCCGTTTATCAATTAGCCCATGTTCTCCCCAGCTAAAGCCATTATCGCCCATGTAAATAACCATGGTATTATTTTCCAGTCCTTTGGCTTTTAAATAACTGATTACCGATTCTATGCTTTCATCAACAGCCATCAGTGTTTCACAGTAAGCCTGCACCATACTGTCAATATCATTGTGGCTATGGTACATGTAATCCACTCCATGCCAACTGTAGCGCTGTTGCTTAACCCATTCCGGCCACTTCAGTTTTTTATACTCTTCATTTTGGGTTTGCCAGTAGGTAACCGGCTTTTCGTACTTCAGATTTTTGTACATGCCCTTATGCCTTTTGGCCGGCGCTAATGGAGAGTGTACTGCTTTATGTGATAAGTATAAAAAGAAGGGTTTGTTTTTATCCCTGTTATTTAACCAATCAATAGAATGTTGCGTAAGCAAGTCGGTGATGTAAGCAGAATCTTTATACTCGTATTGTTTACCATTGATGTTTAGCTTTGGATTGTAATAAATTCCCTGGCCCCTAAAACTCTCCCAATGGTCAAAGCCCGGCCTTGGCCTGTCATCATCATCACCCATGTGCCATTTGCCAAAGAAAGAAGTCTGGTATCCATTTTTTTGTAAATACTGCGGAAAGAAAACCAATCCATCCGGCTCACCGGCTACATTATCTACAATAGTATGTACATGCGAATACTGGCCGGTAAGAATGCTGGCACGGCTGGGTGAACAAAGTGAGGTGGTAACGAATGTATTTTTGAAATAGGCCCCTTCCCTTGCCATCTTATCCATGGCAGGGGTTTGCTGCCATTTTACTTTTCCGGTAAAGCCCATAAAATCCGGGCGATGGTCATCGGTTAAAATAAAAACCACATTCATTTTTTTAGCCCCGGCTATGGCTTGTAATTTTTCCGGAATGCCCGGTACAGGTATTTTGGATTTTACATGGTTTTCTCCCTGTGTTTCCTGTGTCTTCACTTGCGCATATGTGGCAGTTGAAAACGCTAAAAGAAATATGCCTATTACTTTTTTCATGATGCTACTACGAGATATTCGCTTTTATTTTATCGTCAACTTTACTTTGGTTAAATCTTTATCATTGGCAGAGTTGCCTACCATGATGGTAAACTCGCCGGCTTCTACAACCGGCTTCATATTCATATCCAAAAATTCAAAATCTTTTGGCGTCAGTTCAAATGCTACAGTTTTTGCTTCGCCTTTATTTACATGGATACGTTGAAAAGCTTTTAGTTCTTTTACCGGCCTGGTTACACTGCTTACTTCATCTCTTACATATACCTGCACCACTTCATCGCCATCCATAATTCCGGTATTGGTAACGGTGCAGCTTAGTATTAATTTTTCAGTTTTACTTATGGTAGTTTTTGAAAGTCTTACATCGCTAAACTTAAAAGTGGTATAACTCAACCCAAATCCAAAATCATACAAGGCGCTGCTGGTGGTTTCAATATACTTGTGGAAGTAGTTTGATGGCCTGTAATTGTAATAGGTTGGTATTTGCCCAGTGCTTCTGGGTATGCTCATGGGCAATTTGCCGCTTGGGTTTATTTTTCCGAAAATAATTTCAGCCAGCGCCTGCCCGCCCAGGTTGCCCGGCTCCCAGGCTTCTATTACGGCAGGAATGTTTTTTATTATTTCGCCAACAGCCAAAGGCCTGCTATTTACTAAAACAACAATAACAGGTTTTCCGGCTTTTACCAGTTCATTAATTAATTTATTTTGCTGGCCAATTAAATTGATATTATCCCGGTCAATATTTTCACCGCTTGTTTTTTCTTTGTTTTGATAGCGCAAAGAATTTTCTCCCACTACCACCACCACGGCATCAAATTCTTTTGCTTTATTACCTGCTGCTGTAATGGTACTGTCGTCTATTTTTTTTACCGTACCGGTGGCAAAATATTCAACGGTTGTGCCGGCGGGTGCTTCCTGTTTTAAACCTTCAAAAGCTGTTATTACATTTTCTTCGGGTTGCAGCAAGCTCCAGTCGCCCAGTATGGTTTGGTTATTTGCGTTGGGGCCGGTAACTAAAATTCTTTTGGTAGAAGAAGATAGTGGCAAATAATTATTTTCATTTTTTAGCAGCACAATAGATTGCCTTGCGGCCTGAATGTTTAATGCTTTATGTGCAGCATTATTCATAAGCGTAGCAGCCAACGCTTCATCAACAAAGGGGTTTTCAAATAAACCCAATTTAAATTTTGCCTCTAATATTTTCCCTGCGCTTTTGTCTATCAAACTCAACGGTATTCTTTTTTCCTTAGCCAGTTCTACTACCGGCTCTAAAAAGTCAGGGCCATGCATGTGCATATCCATACCCGCCATGAGTGTTTGATAAACGGCTTCTTTTTGATTGGCAGCCGTATGATGAACAGTGGCTATTCTTTCAATATCCATCCAGTCGCTAACATAAAAGCCTTTAAAGCCCCATTTGTTACGCAGCACATCTGTCATTAAATATTTATTGGCATGACAGGGCACACCGTTTAATTCATTATGCGCTGTCATTACCGTAAATGCACCAGCATCCACACCGGCTTTGTACGGTGGCAGGTGTACCTCCCACAATGTTCTTTCAGAAATGTCAGTAGGCGAACCGTTCAATCCATTTACGGAGTTGCCGCCGCCAATTAAATGTTTAATGCAACTTGCCACTACATCATTCCCCGTCATATTCTTTCCCTGTAGCCCTTTTACCATGGCAACACCCATTTGTGATACCAGCAACGGGTCTTCGCCAAATGTTTCACCTACACGGCCCCATCTTGCATCACGGGCAATATCAATATTGGGTGTAAACGTCCAATGGCTGCCGGTGGCCCTCATTTCTTTTGCAGTGGCTGCTGATATTTTTTCAACTAACGATGGATTAAATGTGCCCGCCAACCCTAAAGGAGTTGGATAAACGGTACAACCACTTACCAGTGCATTGCCATGAATGGCATCAATTCCTACCAGTATGGGAATTTTTAACCGGCTTTGCATGGCCAGGCGCTGCATTTCATTTCCTTCTTTAGCCGTAACGATATGCAAAAAAGAACCTACCCTTCCATTCACCACCATTTTACGCAACGAATCAAAACTGATGCCCTTGTAAAAAGAAGAAGCATCATCATTGGCCTCTGGCTCTTTGCCTTTATTTTTTTTGTATGATTCAATTTGATGTTCTATGCCTACATACTGGCACATTTGCGCCACTTTCTCTTCTAAAGTCATACGCTTTAATAAGTCGGCCACCCGTTTTTCCACCGGTTGTTTGGCGTCTAAATACAAAGCCTGTTGTGCTGTAGTGTTTAAATTAATAAAGGCCAAAATGTATATGCTGATAATTTTCTTCATGCCAAAAAACTAATTATTTATTTTCCTGATTGGGTGTTATATTGTTGTAAGTAATATTGGCGCAGCTTTATTTGTAAAGCATCCACTACATTTTTTAATGCTGGCTCCGCAGCCAGGTTTTTTGTTTCCAATGGGTCGTTCATATAGTCGTACAACTCTGTTGCCCGTACATCTTTTTCAGCAAATGGTTGATTGGTAGTAAATCCTTTTACCCACTCGGTATAGCGGTATTGTTTATTGCGGATAGAATAGCCCATTGTTTCTTTAGGCCCGTCGCCTGCTCCTCTTGGGTATTGGCTTATGGCATATTCTTTTCCTTTAGCAGCATTATTTTTCAAAGCAGGCACCAAACTTTTTCCATCTAACCTGTTTTGTACAGGTAAGCCTGCCAATTGACACACAGTTGGAAAAACATCTACAAATTCAGTAAGGCCGGTAAATTTTTTGCCTTTAGTAATGCCAGGCGCTTTAATAATTAACGGGGCTTTTACCGCCTGCTCAAAATTGCTGTGCTTGCACCATTGGCTATGGTCGCCCAGGTGCCAGCCATGGTCGCCCAGTAAAACAATAATGGTATTTTTATGCAAGCCTGTTTCTTGTAATGCGTTGAGGAGTTTGCCTATTTGTGCATCTGTATAACTAATGCAGGCGTAGTAGCCATGTAACAGTTCTCTTTGTTTTTCTTCAGTCAACCGCAATTCATTGCCTTTTTCATTTAACGGGTTTAAATCTGCTGCATAACTTCTTAGTTCGCCAGCATTGTGGTAAGCAATCTCCGGGCCATTGAGCGCTTTTTCCCGGAAGGCAGCCAACTGAATTTTATTTCTGTCGTATAAGTCCCAATATTTTTTTGGCGCTACAAACGGCAAATGGGGTTTCTTAAAACCTACAGCCAGGAAAAACGGCTTTTTGGAATTTTTTAGTTGCTGTAACTGCTGCACTGCATAATCCGCCATGGCGCCATCCATGTAAGCATTATCCGGCACATCTAAGCTTTCGGTAGCAAAACGGATTTTTGGGTTTTTATCAGGGCCATAAAAATCCTGCTCTTCTTTATCTTCATTGCCTTCTTCTTTTACAATGGCTTTTACCATTGGTGATTGATAAATGCCGTACGCAATATCATTATAACCATCTGCCAATGTAAATTTTTTTGTGAAGGGTACTGACCAGCTTATGGCATCGCCCTCTTTATCAACGTTGCTGAGGTCAAAAATTTTGCCCATACCAATGGTTTGGTAGCCGTTGGCTTTAAAATACTGTGGCAGCGAAACGATGTCGGGGCTTTCTTCTCTCAGCTTTGCTTTCAGGTCCCAGATTTTTGTTTTGTCGGGCCGCATGCCGGTAAGTACACTTGCCCTTGTAGGGCCACAAATAGCCTGCTGGCAATAGTTGTTTAATAAAATAGTGGATGAGGATGATAGCTTGTCAATATTAGGAGAAAGAACGGTTTTACTTCCATAGCAACCCAATTCTGGTTTTAAATCATCTACCATAATAAACAGCACATTTGGTTTTGCTTTTTGTGCGAAAACAAATGATACTGTACCGGCACTTAGTAGAAGTGACAGTGTGGTATTTTTAATTACAGGCAGTACGAATGATTTTTTCCCCATGCTGATAAATTTTATTTAACCACACCGGCAGTTTTGTACTGCTGTTCATAATATTGGTGCAGTTGTGCAGCTAGTTCGTCCACCACTTTTTTAAGCTTGGGGTCGTTGGCTAAGTTTTTAGTTTCGTTGGGGTCGTTTACATAGTCATACAATTCCGTTGCTTTTACATCGCCATTTTTAAATGGCTTGGCTGTGTTAAAAAAATTACCCACCCACTCGGTGTAGCGGTATTGATTATTACGTAATGAGTAGCCCATTATTTCCCGGGCGCCTTTCCCGGCACCACGGGGATATTGGCTGATAGCAAAATCTTTTACTTTAGCTTTTGCATCCTGCAAAGCAGGTACTAATGATTTTCCATCTAAATAAGCCGGCACAGGCAACCCATTTAATTCACAAAGGGTAGGATATACATCAACAAACTCGGCTGGGTTTGCATTTTTTACACCCCCGCTCATACCGGGTACATGCATCATCAAAGGTACCCGGGTGGCTTGCTCAAAATTGCTGTGCTTGGCCCACAGGCTGTGGTCGCCAAAATGCCAGCCATGGTCGCCCCACAAAACAATAATGGTGTTTTCGTAAAGTCCATTGGCTTTTAGTGCATCCATAATTTTCCCTAGTTGTGCATCCACATAGGAAATACATGCATAGTAACCATGTGTTAATTCCCGTTGTTTCGTTTCGGGCAATTCCAACAGGTCGTTTTTCTTTGCGTCGGTTTTCAAAGGGATAATATCGTTATAGCTGCGCATTTCTCCTGCATTGTGATAAGCCACATCGGGCCCGTCAATTGATTTTTTTTGCCAGCGGACCAGTTCAAATTTATTTCGGTCGTATAGGTCCCAGTATTTTTTAGGCGCTACAAATGGCAGGTGTGGCTTTTTAAAACCCACTGCAAAAAAGAAGGGGTTGTTACCGCTTTTAAGATCTTTTAGTTTGTTCACCACATAGGTTGCCATAGCTCCATCGGTATAGGCATCATCGGGCACATCTAAACTTTCGGTGCTTACTTTTACTTCGCTTTTAGCATCATCGCCGCCGCCCATTTTTGCGCCCGCTTTTTCTTTGGCTTTTATATCGGGGTTTTGGTAGGTTTCAAATGCAAGGTCTTCATAGCCTGCGGCCAGTTTATATTTCTTTTTAAAGGGCTCACTCCAGCTTACCTCATCACTTTGTTTATCTACACTGCGAGGGTCAAAGATTTTGCCAACGCCTAAAGTATAATAACCATTGTTTTTAAAATATTGCGGGAGGGTAACAATACCGGGGTTTTTATCTCTTATTAAAGTTTGCAAATCCCAGATTTGTGTTTTATCGGGCCGTACACCAGTTAGCAAGCTTGCCCTTGATGGGCCACACACTGCCTGTTGTGTATGAGCATTGGTAAACATGGCGCCGCTTGCGGCCAGCTTGTCCATATTGGGGGTTTTTGCCATTTTATCGCCATAGGCGCCTATGTACGGTTTTAAATCATCAATGGCCAAAAACAAAACGTTGTATTTCTTTGCGGTTAAAGTTGCAGCAGGTGGTTTCTCTTTAGTTGAATTTTTTTGGGCTACCGATTTATTGCTGCATGAATAAAATAAAAAAGTAGCCGCCAGGAATAGACCTATGTTGTTTTTTAAGTTCATCATTATCATAAAAGCCTGATTAGTATAATATACAATCTACCGGTTATTAATTGTATCCGGGGTTCTGGTCAGACGGGTTTATCAATGTATTGGTATTAATCTCTTTCTCCGGAATGGGCATTAATAACAGCTTGTTAACTGAATTGTCATCTGTTGGGTAAGTCTTATCAAAAGATGGGTTGAAGGTAGGGTGTGTATTGTGCTCCAGCAGAAAAGCTTTGAAGGCAGCAGCCCCTCTTCTTCTTACATCATAATATAAATGGCATTCGCCAATCAATTCATATCTCCTTTCCCGCATAATACGGTCGCGGAATTGCGCCTGTGTCATACCGGCCCAGTTGGCCGGTGTGGCAGCTGCTGGTGTTACAGAGCTTCTCGCCCGGGATAATACCATGTTTACATATTGATAAGCATTGGCAGGGCCATTAATTTCATTTTCTGCTTCTGCCAACGACAGCAATACATCTGCATAGCGCAGGTAAATAAAATTGCGGTTGGAATAAGTGGCTACGTAATCGGGGTCAATGTATTTTTTAATATAAGGCCACCCCCGGTTAGTAGTGTTGTTTGGGTAAATAGTTTGCGCTGCCCCGGTAAGCAATGTAACAGAACTGTGCACATAACTTACATCAATTCGTGGGTCGCCGGGGTATTGGGTGCGGTGCCTGTCAAAAATATCTTTATTGGGGCGGTTACGGCCAAAGGGGCCGTTGGCCGCTTTGGGTGTTAGCGTTGTTTGCGATGGTGCAAAATAATTGGTAAACTGCCCATTCGGCCCGCTGCTAATGGAATATTGGATTTCAATAATAGACTCTTTTGTGTTTTCATTATTGTGCGCAAACAGGGAACCAAAGGTGGGTTGTAATACATAACCGCCATTCGTAACCACATCTAACAATTCTGTTTTTGCTTTAGCCCAATTGGGAGATGCCGGGTCGTTGCCGGCCATATGGATATATACTTTGCCCAGTAAAGCTGTTGCGGCAAATTTTGATGGCCTGCCAATAGAAGGTGTGGCAGTCATCATTGTTTTTGCTTTTTCCAAATCGGCTATCACTTGTGCAAACACTTCCTCTTTTGTGGAACGGGCCATATTGATATCATCCTGTGTGGGGGGCAATAAGCGCAGGGGTACGCCGCCAAACATTCTAACCAAATTAAAGTAAAGCATGCCCCTTAAAAAGTGTGCTTCGCCAATAATTTTTGTTTTAGCGGCATCGCTGGCTGTACCTGATGGCGCCTTGGCAATAATATCGTTGGCCACTTTGATGGCGCTGTAAAAATTATCCCATGGGCTATTATTCGTCAACCATAAATTAGATGGGCCGTATGTTAAGGTATTCATGTCTGAATTGGGACCCTGGGTGGTATAATAACCCCCAGAGCCAACCGTCATCCAGGTAAGGTAACCGGCGCCATAACCACCAAAGTCGGCCATGATGGCATAACATCCGTTGATAGCTGCTTCTAAACCGGCATCGCTATTGTACAATGCTTCGGAAGAAACAAAGCTGTATGGTTTTTCCTCTAAAAATTCTTTTTTACAAGATGCAATCAATACCGTAAGCGAAATAATGGCTGCAATTGTTTTAAACGTTCTCATATAGCGTAGTTTTAAAAAGTAAGGTTAATAGAAGCTGATACGGCTTTCAGGTTAGGGTATGAACCCCAGTCCACCCCAATTCTCCCCTTATCAAAAGAAAAGCTGTTTACTTCAGGGTCAAACCCGGTGTAGTTTGTGATGGTGAATAAGTTTTTGCCCGTAACATTTACACCGATTGATTTGATAAACTTGCCCTTCTTAAAAGAAAAGTTATAGCCTAAGGTAGCAGTGGCCAGGCGAAGAAAGCCGGCATCTTCCACATACGTATCTATAAAGTTCAGGTTGTTATAGCCCACTCTTGGCCAATTGCCGCCTTTTGCCGGGGTCCATGCATTGTAGTAGCTTTCTGCAAGTATATTATTTAAAGTATTTCCATTGGCATTTGCAATCCGTATTTTGTTTCCGTTTGCCACTTCGTTACCATAAGAGCCATTAAAGAAAACATCAAAAGAGAGGTTTTTATAGGTTAAGCCTGCATTAAAGCCGTAGGTAAAGTCAGGGTTGGGATTACCGATAATCACTTTATCGGCAGGGCCTATGTCGCCATCGCCATTCTGGTCAATAAATTTTGTATCGCCATATTTTACCGGTAAACCAAATTGCTTAACGGTTGCAATTGCTTCGCCGGTTTGAAACACGCCATTCGTTTTGTACCCATAAAACATTCCGATTGGCATACCCACCAAAAATACATTGGCCGGGTCTTTAAAATAAGTGCCGTTTGAAATATTAGACCCTATATAAGCTTCCCAATCATAAATACCGAATTTGGAAACATCCAGGCCAAGGTCTAATATCTTGTTGCGGTTGATAGAAATATTTCCCCCAACAGATACTGATACATCTTTTTTATTTAAGACAAGGCCGGTAAAACTAAACTCCAGGCCCTTATTTTCAATAGTGCCAATATTCTTTACTATAGAGTTATAGCCGGTGGATGGGGGCACTGCAAATGTTTGTAGCAGGTCTTTAGTTTTTTTGTAGTACCAATCAACAGTGGCCGTAAACCTGTTTTTAAATAATGCCATATCCAATCCTGCATTTACCTGCCCGGTGGTCTCCCACTTCAACCTTTCATTCTGGATATTTTCTGGCACAGCGCCTGATACCAGTGTATTTCCGCTTACATAATAGGTTTGCCCGTAGCGGGCAAAAGTTCCGTAAGGGTCAATAGCCTGGTTACCGCTTTTACCAAAACCTGCCCTCAGTTTAAGATTGGTAATTGTTTTTGAATTTTTCAAAAAATCTTCTTCGCCAATACGCCATGCTGCCGCCACTGCCGGAAAAAAGCTGAACTTGTTTCCTTTTGCAAACTTGGAGCTTCCATCGGCCCTGCCCGATAGGGTAATGATGTATTTGTTTTTAAATCCATAATTAACCCTGCCTAATATGGAAAATACTTCGGCGCTGCTCCTGTCACGGTAGTAGGGGTATAAAATCTGCCCATACCCAAATCCATCCGTACGCAACGCCTCGCTGAAAAAGTTCTCGTTGATAACAGAAGATATTGAAAGGTTTTCGTTATCGTAAGTAACACCCAACGTACCATCTACCAGGTGATTTCGTTTTATGTTTTTTGAATAAGTAAGCAGGTTTTCTACCTGGTAAAACTTACGTTCCAATTGCGACAAGCCTAATTGCCCGTTTACATTTTTTCCATTAAAAGTTTGCTTGCCAAACCACCGCTTTCTCTCTTTTGTCTTGTAATCGGCAGCCAGGTTTATTTTATAAGAAAATGCGTTGTTGAATTTATAGGTAAGCCCTAAACCGCCCAACAATCTTTTTTCTTCCGAAAAATCGTCGTAGCCTTCTAACCAGGAGTAGGGGTTATCATAAGGAACATTAGGGTCGGATAAATCAACCTGGTCGTTTAAAATTGGTTTGGCCACCAGCATTTTTATAATCATACTGTTATCGCCACCGCCTAAAGCTTCGGTGCTTTGGCTCATACTGTTTTTTAGAAATACAGAGGAAAGGGTAACGTTTAATTTTATCCTGTTAGAAATATCCTGGTTCAGGTTTATTTTAATATCGCCCTGGTTATAACCGCTTCTTTGTACGATGCCCTGGTTGCTTAAGAAACCACCGGCAAGAAAATATTTTGTTTTATTGTCCTGCGAATTGCCGGTTACAGATATACGGTTGTTAGAAGATATAGCGGTGCGTTGTAATTCATCCTGCCAGTTTATATCCTGCAGCGTATCCAGTCCATACTTTGGGGAAAAACCGTTTAGCGCCTGGATTTCGTTGATATAACTTGCATAGCCTTTTGCATCTAACATGGGCAACGTTTTAGATGCCTTTGATAACTCAATAAAAGATGAATACCTGATGATGGGCTTTCCTTTGCCTTGTTTAGTGGTAATAATAACCACTCCATTTGCGCCCCTTGAACCATAAATGGCCGTAGCAGAAGCGTCTTTTAGGATTTCAATGCTTTCAATATCCAAAGGGTTTATACCTGCAAGGCCCGATTGTTTGGTTTGTCCGCTGTTGGCAGTTTTAGTGCTAAAAGGGTTGGCATTGTCCCTGGTTACGTTATTAATAATTACACCATCCACTACATATAACGGCTCATTATCTCCCCGAAGCGAGTTGATACCTCTTATTTTTACACTTACCACCCCACCGGGGTCGCCGGCGCTTTGTTGTACCTGTACCCCGGCCACCCGGCCTTTCAATAAATTATCTACAGAGTTGAACTGAAGTGCATCTTGCGTTTTGGGTTTTATGGTACTAACGGCGCCCGTAACATCTTTTCTTTTGGCAGTGCCATAACCTATCACCACTACTTCATCCTGGCTTACCACCGTCCTTTCCATTTCTATCTGCATTTCCGCCTTATCGGTAGCCTTTACAGTTTGTGTGGCATATCCAACATAACTAAAAATGAGTGTGGCATTTGCATTGGCAAGCTTAAGGCTGAAAAAACCGTTGGCATCGGTAATGGTCCCTTTCTCATTTGCCTTTCTAAGTACACTTACACCTTCCAGCGGTTTGCCGTCGGTGTCTTTTACATAGCCTTTTACTTCCACCTTATCCTGAGTAAAGGCAGCCATAGGGGCCAATAAAAGAAACAGGGAAAAAACTACGATAAATACCCGGGATGGGCTTAGGTTGTTCAAAGTCATAGCAATCGTTTTAGAATATCATTATTGACTGCAATCCTATCCCTGTTGCTGTTTTCGTAAGCATTTATTTCGTTCAGAATAGTTTGATAATCGTTCAGCAACGCCTATTTAACTGATTATCAATAAAAAATTTTTAGTCTTTAGCGGCTGGATTTTTCAAATAATCTGTTGGAGTTTTACCGAAATTTTTTTTAAAGGCGGTGCTGAAGTATTTGGGGTCGCCAAAACCACACTCAAAGGCTACTTCATTTATGTTCATACAGCCCTGCTGCAGCAATTCCACGGCCCGGTGCAGACGTATTTGGTTGATATAAGTCTGGGGCGAATCACCGGTGATAGATTTGAATTTTCTAAAAAGTACCGGCCGGCTGAGCGCCATTGAGCGGCATAGTTTTTCTACAGAGAAACCGGGCTCCTCCATCTGGTCGGTTATGATGTCGGTTACTTTTTTAAGCCAGTCCATATCCGCATCATTTTCCACTACTTCCTTCTCCTGCTCAAAAACACTCATAATTTTAGCCTTAAACCGTGTGCGGTTTTGCAATAGGTTTTCAATACGTACAATGATATGGGCCAGGTCAAATGGTTTTCGTACAAAGTCGTCAGCGCCACTACGGTAGCCTTCCAGCATATAGTCTTTATCATGAATGGCGGTAAGCATTATTACCGGGATGTGGCAGGTGTTCAATTCTTTTTTAACAGCGCCACACAATTGAAAACCGTTCATTTCCGGCATCATTACATCTGTTATAATTAAATCAACGGTTTGTTTTTTCAGGGAGGCCCAGGCAATTTGGCCGTTGCCAGCTTCGGTTATTTTGTACCCGGCCGAGGATAGTTCATTTTTCAGGTAGGTGCGTAATTCGTCATTATCTTCTGCAATCAGTATCCTTTTATTGACAGATTGTTTCGGCGCAGCTTCGGTAATTACCGGTATATTGTTACCATCTTGCCCCGCTTTATCTTTTATCAAATAGGTTTTTAATGCTTCATTGTATAATGGCAACCTTACCGTGAACACAGTTCCCTTACCGGCCTCACTTTTAAATTCCAGTTTGCCTTTGTGCAACTCCACCAGTTCTTTTGCCACATTGAGCCCAATACCGCTCCCGGTTTCTTTCAGGTTTACTGTGTTATCGGCACGGAAGTACCCATTGAAAATAAACCGTTGCTGTGCTGCCGGTATGCCAATACCGGTATCTGCTACAGCGATAACCAGCTCATTACTATCTTTTGATACGGCCACTTCAATATCATGTAATGCAGGAGTGTATTTTACGGCATTGGAAAGAAGGTTGTTGAAAACCTTTTCCATTTTGTCTTTATCAAATAATAGGGGCGTTTCTTCGGATGGTTTTTTATAGGCAAAATGAATATTTTTTTCTTTCATTAAAGGAATAAAGGATGCCGTCACATCATCTAACAATTTCACAATGTCCGCTTTTACCACCTGCATCTGCATTTTTTGCAAACCGGTTTTTTGATAGTCAATAAACTGGGAAATTATTTTTTCTAATTTCTCAATATTTTTTTGCGCCAGGGCCAGGTTGTTCTTGTCTGTTTCTGATAAATGCCCCGAAGAAGAAAGAGTACTTACCGGGCCTTTTATCAAAGTAAGCGGTGTCCTGATTTCATGAGAGATACTCGTATTTAATTTTAAACGCTCTGCATAACGCAAGCGGCCCTGTTTTATTTTTACAAAATTGTATACCGCCAGCAAAACCCCCGCCAATAAAAGTATGTACCCTGCAAAAGCCCAACCCGTAAGCCACCAGGGGGCAGTTACCCTTATAGGCAATTTTCTCTCAACGGCATTTTGCTGCTGCCCCTTTAAAAATGTTTTTAAAATCAGGATATACTTCCCGCTTTTTAAGTTGGTGTACGATGCTGTTGACAATGTAGAGGGCTGTGACCATTCTTTATCATAACCATCCAGCTTCCAGCTAAATAAATGTTTACCCGCCAAAGCGGGACTGGTATTGACAAATTCTATTGCAAAGGAGTTTTGATAATGTTTAAATTTTAGTTTTTCCAGTTCATCTATTTGCACCGGTAATATTTTTGTTGGGTCTTCGGGGCTTATTTGTTTGTTGTTGACTGTTAAACCTGTAAATACAATCCTGGGTGTAAACCCTTTCATATTGATGCGCTGAGGGTTAAACAGGCTAAAGCCTTCTGTAGTGCCTACAATTATTTCGCCATTGCTATTTTTATATACTGCGCCATAATTTACCTGGCTGCCTGCCAGGCCATCTGCCTTGGTGTACACGGTAAAAAAGTTTGATGTTTTTACATACTGTGCCAAGCCGCGGCTGGTGCCTACCCATAAATTTCCCATATTATCCTTCGTTAACCCGCAAATAACATCTGAAGGAAGGCCCTCTGCAGATTTATATTTTTTTTTAATGCCGTTTTGTGTATTTACAAATAGTAAACCGCCACCCTGCGTACCCACCCAAAAATTTCCCGGGCTGTCTTCCAGTATGCAAAGCACCTTATCGGTAATACGTTGGGGCAATAAACTTTCAAGCTTTTTACCATTTACTTTGAGTATGCCTTTTTCTGCACCTAATAAAATATCCCCGCCGGAGCTTTCAATTATACAATTAATGACTGCTGCATTTGTGTTGATACGTATAAACTTATTCGTAACAGGGTCAAGATAAGATAACGGCCCTCGGATGCCGCCAGCCCATAACCGTTTTTTGCTGTCATATAATAATGCATAAATATAGTCAGAGCCTATGGAGTTGCTATCGGATGGGTTGTTGCTATAATTTTTTATCTGGTTATTACCTGTATTAATTTGTATGATACCACCGCCATATGTACCTGCCCAAATAACATCTTTTCCATTGCCGGATAACGCCAACACATTATCATTACTAAAAGCATTCCCATTTTGTTCTTCATTAAAATGCATCCAGTTATTACTTGCAGAATGGAGCTTACTCAATCCTTTACGGGTGCCAAACCAAAGATGGCCGGTACCATCTTCAAAAATAGCCTTGGCCGCATTGTTACTTAAACTGTTGTTGTTATTGGCCTCATGAAAAATATTGTTGAAAGGCTGTAAATCGGGTGCGGCCACATTTACCCCACCACCATAAGTAGTAACCCAAAGCCGGTTATAACTATCTACCAGGATATCGTAAGCGGCGTTGTTACTAAGTGTTGTTAAATCATCTTCATTCGTTTGATAAAATGCAGTTACCTGTAGCGATTCATCCAACTTGTACAACCCGCCGCCATCCAACGTAACAAGCGACTGGCGGGCGGCAGTAAGATGATACACATCTTTTATAGCGTATGGATTGCTTCTTATTCCTTGAAAATTTACCCCTGTTAAAATATTTTTTGCTGCATCATATACTTTTAGCCCTTCTTTTAAGGTCACTATCCAATACCTTCCTGCTGCATCTTGGGAAATGTGGGTAACTGATTTGTTTTGTAATGGTGTGATTACCGGGTTTACTTCCCTTAATTCGGAAAGGCCATCGCCGTTCACAATAAAACGGCCAAGCCCTTTGTTGGTGCCTGCCCATACAATGCCAAGTCTGTCTTGAAACACACATCGTACAAAGGGGCTAAATTTTACAGTGGTTATTAATTTGTTTGAAACCAGGTTGTAAACCGCTAACCCGTTATTAATGGTGATTAATAAGTTTTTTCCATTATCCCCGGTGGCAAGGCCGGTAACGGTTCTTCCCTTATCCAGCCATTTACTTAAAGCGCTGTTCAGTACAAATCTGTCCTTAACCACATCGTATTGATAAATATCATTGGCTGAGGACGCCCAAATTTGCTTTTTATAATCTGACACTACATAAGATACCTGGATATATTGTACATAACTGCCATCCCGGGCCGGCAGCGGGTAATGTACCACCTGGTTACCATCATACCGGTCAATACCGGTCCTGGTAGCAAACCACATCATCCCTTTGGCATCTTCGGCCGCTGCCAATACAATATTATTTTGCAAACCGTTTTCAACAGTCAGACGTTCAAAACGAAGTTTTTGGCTGCTGGCTGGTAAAACAGCGTATAATAAAAATATGGTGGTATAAAACAGGCGGCTTAGCAAAATGACAAAAATTCGTATTATAAAGCAAGATACTTAAAATGGTAAATCTTTGTTACTTAATACAAAAAAATTTACCGGTAGCGCCTATTTTATTTTAAGAAACAGGAAAGTGAAAATAAACCCGTGTAAAAAAAATTACGGTTGCTTTACAATGCATGTGCATTTTCAAATTCGCAAAGCCTTTGCAATAATGTAAGTTGATTTTTTCCCTTATAAAATTGTGCCCTGGGTATACCCTTATAGATTTTTTTAGATAATGTGTTGGGCGATAGCCAGTTTTTTAAAAGGCATTGCTGAAATATTTGACTTTACCAAAAAAACATTCATAATACTAATTAGTTAATTTTCTTCAGACACATGCGAAAATATTACCAAATACCTTTTCAGCTGCTAGTTCTAATCACTATAGGTTTACATTACTCCCCTTCTGCCTCAAAAACACACATGATTTTAGTTTGGTTGGCAAGCCTTGCCGCAGCATAGCGTCTTTGCACAATCTGTCTTTTTATAGACTGTATAAATTCTATATAGTTTTATCAACTTTCATAGTCTTAAATTTTATAATTCAAATTCTTCATTCCCCCCAAAAAACTCTCAATCTTGTGCCGTTAAAAGATTGGCAAGTCTGGTTAAATCACGTATAAAATGGTTCGAAAAATGTCCGTGCAGGGCAACAAAATAGCTTAGAGCCCCGGTACTTCACCCGGGGTTTTATCATTTTTGTCTTTCCAGGCAGACAGCAAGGCTTTTTTTCCAATCCTTCAATACAATATTGAATGTACGTTGGATTTTACTGCTGTTCATCGCAGAATAAACAGGTCTTTTGGCGGCAGTGGGATATTGAGAGGTTGGAATGGGATTTATTTTACAGGTACTGCCGGTAAGTTCTTTTATAGCCACAGCAAAATCGTACCAGCTGATAATGCCTCTGTTACAGAAATGATAAACGCCTTGAGTATTGATTATTGATTGTTGATTATTGATTATTTCTATAATAGCTTCCGCCAGGTCGGCTGCATAAGTAGGCGACCCAAACTGATCATTCACGACATTGATCTCATCTTTTTCTTTCATGAGTTTCACCATTGTCCGCACAAAGTTCTTCCCAAACTCACTGTAAACCCATGATGTGCGGATGATAACGGAATCAGGATTGAATTTCAAAGCCTGCTTCTCTCCCTCTAATTTGGAAGCACCGTAAACTGATTGTGGATTGGTTGGTGAATCTTCTTTGTACGGTGCAGTTGCCGTTCCATCAAAAACATAATCGGTGGAAAGATGAATCATCTTACAATCATGTTCTTTACAAACAGCCGCCAGCACTCCCACCGCTTCGCCGTTTATTTGAAAGACGCTCTCTTTTTCTGATTCCGCCCTGTCCACCGCTGTGTAAGCAGCGCAATTAATCAGGTAAGCAGGGTGATAGACGCTAAAATACTGCCGCACCATTTCAAAATGATGGATGGGCAGGTCTTCTTTCGAAAGAAAGATGAATTCAAATTGCGGGAGATCAGGGGCAAGTTTTTTTAGTTCTTTTCCTAACTGCCCGTTAGCACCGGTAACCAGTATTTTTTGCATTGGTACCATCAGCCTTCAAATACAAAGCTGCTGTTGCATTGCGCAAATGTGGGCAGCATTTTATCTTTATCTGAAACAACGGCCTCCTCAGCGGGTATCCGCCAGTCAATATTCAGTTCGGCATCATTGTAAATAATCCCGGCATCGCTTTCCTTATTATAAAAGGCATCGCATTTATACAGTACCTCCGCTTTTTTGCTCAGGACGGAAAATCCATGGGCAAATCCTTTCGGGATAAATAATTGCCGCCTGTTTTTTGCAGACAGTACTTTGCAATAATTTTTACCAAAAGCCGGAGAACCTTTGCGGATATCCACCACCACATCGAGGATTTTGCCCCGCAGCACCCTTACTAATTTAGACTGGGCGAAAGGCGGAAACTGGTAATGCAACCCTCGGATAACACCATATAAAGAGTATGACTGGTTGTCCTGCACCCATCGGGTATTAATTCCCTGCTCCTTAAAAACATTCTCGTTGTATGATTCAAAAAAATAACCCCGGCTGTCTTCAAACACAGCAGGTTCAAATAGCAAAAGACCGGGTATATCGGTGGGTGTGAATGGCATATTATAAGCTCCAGTACGTTCTGTTATTAATCCTGTTCCGGTAAATCCCTTTCAGGTCGGCCACCATTGCGTGAGGTTTGGTGATGCCTGCAAAGTATTCATCTCCCAGTTCTTTGTAATCATTGTGCGGCACAGCAATAATCACAGCATCATAATCGGCGCCGGTTTTTTCAGCCAGGCCAAAACCATATTCATGCTTCAGTTCATCCGAATCGGCATGAGGGTCTTCCACATCCACATTCACATAATAAGATTTCAGCGCCTTCACCACATCGGCTACTTTGGAATTTCGGATATCGCTTACATTCTCTTTAAAAGTAGCGCCTTTCACCAGCACTTTTGCTTTCTTCACGTCATCGGTATTTTTAATAATATGCTGAATGACTGTTTTGGCCACATATTTCGCCATATTATCATTGATGTTGCGGCCGGCCAGTATCACTTCGGCATCATAGCCCAGTTCATTGGCTTTATAAGTAAGGTAATAAGGATCCACACCGATGCAATGGCCGCCCACCAGGCCCGGCTGAAACTTCAGAAAATTCCATTTTGTTCCGGCAGCTTCAAGCACTTCATAAGTATTAATGTTCATCATATTAAAAATGATGGACAGTTCATTCATCAGCGCAATGTTGAGGTCCCGCTGGGTGTTTTCGATAATCTTTGCAGCTTCCGCCACTTTGATGGAGGATGCCCGGTGCACTCCTGCCGTTACCACCAGTTCATAGGTATTTGCAATTTGATCCAGCGATTCTGCATCACAACCCGAAACTACTTTTATAATAGAAGACAGAGTATGATTTTTATCACCGGGGTTGATTCGCTCAGGAGAATAGCCGAGTTTGAAATCAGTTATATTTTTCAGCCCTGAAATCTTTTCTATGATGGGCAGGCAATCTTCTTCGGTACAACCGGGGTAGACCGTTGATTCGAAAACGGCGTAGTCGCCCTTTTTAATCACCTTGCCCACGGTTTCAGATGCATTCTTTACCGGAGTAAGATCCGGCACATTATGTTCATCCACCGGGGTGGGTACGGCCACAATGAAAAATTTCGCTTCCCGCAGCACTTCCAGTGAATCTGTAAATACAATATCACATCCGTCAAACGCCTCTTTCTCCAGTTCATTGCTCGGGTCAATGCCCTGCTTCATCATGTCAATCCGCTTTGAACTGATGTCAAAACCAATCACAGATATTTTTCGGGCAAACTCCAGTGCAATCGGGAGCCCAACATAGCCTAGTCCTATTACTGCCAGTTTAGCTTTCTTATCTACGAGTTCCCTGTACATTAATTATTAATTATTGATTATTATTTACTTGCAAATTCTTTAGGTTGTTTGTGCCATTCCTCCGGGGCCAGTGATTTGAAATACTCATAAGTGATTTTTAGCCCTTCTCTACGTTTAACTTTTGGCTCCCAGCCCAGCAATGTCTTTGCCTTTGTAATATCCGGTTGCCGCTGCTTCGGATCATCCACTGGCAATGGCTTGTAAACGATTTTTACTTTATTGCCTGTCAACGACAGTATTTCTTCCGCAAAATCTTTTAATGATATCTCATCGGGGTTGCCAATATTTACGGGCAAATGATAATCACTCTGCAATAACCTGTAAATTCCTTCAACCAGGTCATCCACATAACAAAAGCTTCTTGTTTGCGAGCCATCGCCAAAAACTGTCAGGTCTTCACCACGCAATGCCTGCCCGATAAATGCCGGCAATGCCCTGCCGTCATTCAGCCGCATCCGCGGACCATAGGTGTTGAATATCCTTACGATCCTTGTCTCCACTCCATGAAAACTGTGATAGGCCATCGTAATGGATTCCATATATCTTTTGGCTTCATCATAAACGCCTCTGGGACCAACCGGGTTTACATTGCCCCAGTATTCCTCCGTCTGCGGATGCACCAGGGGATCGCCATACACTTCACTGGTGCTCGCCACTAATATTCTTGCCCGTTTTGCTTTGGCGAGGCCAAGACAGTTATGTGTGCCCATGGCCCCCACTTTCAGTGTTTGTATAGGAATTTTTAAATAATCAATCGGGCTGGCGGGTGATGCGAAGTGAAGGATATAATCCAAATGACCGGGAACACTGATGAATTTGGTGACATCATGATGAAAAAACTCAAATTCCCGGAGCTTGAAAAGATGCTGGATATTATTCAGATCGCCGGTTATCAGGTTATCCATACCGATGACATGGAACCCTTCCCTGATGAACCTGTCGCAAAGATGTGAGCCCAGGAAACCGGCAGCGCCTGTTATCAATACCCGATTACGTAGCATAAGCTTTTTATTTTATCACTTCCCTTCCCACACTCTGGTAATAGAAGCCAAGTTCTTTCATAGCGGCAAGGTCAAAAAGGTTTCTTCCGTCGAAGATAGCTTTGTTTTTCAGCGTTGTGGCAATCTTTGAGAAATCCGGGGTCCTGAACTCATTCCACTCGGTGGCGATGATGAGTGCATCAGCATTTTCCAGTGCATCATACTGGTTTTCGGTGTAAGTTATTTTATCTCCGATCTCCTGCTGAACATTCTTCATCGCTTCGGGGTCAAATGCCGACACGGTGGCGCCTGCCTTCAGTAATTCATCAATAATGAACAGGGCCGGGGCCTCCCTTATATCATCTGTGTTGGGCTTGAAGGCCAGTCCCCACAGGGCAAAATGCTTCCCTTTCAAGTTATCGTTAAAATAATTTTTGATGCCCGGAACCAGGTGCAGCTTCTGCCCTTCATTCACCTCCATCACGGCATTCAGAATCTTTAAATCATAACCCGCTTCGGTTGCCGATCTCACCAGTGCCTGCACATCTTTCGGAAAACAGCTTCCGCCATAACCGATACCGGGAAACAAAAATCTTTTTCCGATTCGCTCATCGCTGCCGATACCGCGGCGTACCATGTCCACATCAGCGCCAAACCTTTCACACAATCTTGCTATTTCATTCATAAATGAAATCTTGGTGGCAAGAAATGAATTGGCGGCATATTTTGTAAGTTCAGCGGAGCGTTCATCCATATATATTACAGGATTGCCCTGGCGCACAAAAGGGGCATACAGGTCACCCATCACTTTTTTGGCCCTTTCGGAACTGGTTCCTATCACCACCCTGTCGGGTTTCATAAAATCTTCCACGGCTACACCTTCCCTCAAAAACTCCGGATTAGAGACTACATCAAATTCGCCTTTATAGTTTTTAGCAATAGCAGCATGAACTTTTTCAGCAGTACCCACCGGCACGGTGCTCTTGTCCACTATTACTTTATACTCATTCAGTATTTTTCCCAGATCATCGGCAACACCCAAAATATATTTCAGATCAGCAGTACCATCTTCACCCGGGGGAGTAGGCAAAGCAAGAAAAATAATCGCTGCATCCTTAATGCCATCTGCTAGGTTCGTTGTAAAATGTAGTCTATCTTCTTTTAAGTTACGAAGAAATAATTTTTCAAGGCCGGGTTCATAAATAGTGATTTCCCCGTTTTTTAGTTTATTGACTTTTCTGACATCAATATCCACGCAGGTTACATCATTTCCGGTTTCTGCAAAACAGGTTCCGGTAACCAAACCAACGTATCCTGTACCAACAACGGTTATCTTCATCGGTATTTATTAATTATTGATTACTGATATACTCCAATACTTTTTGGGTGATAAAGCTCAGTTGCTCTTCATCCAATTCTGTATGTATCGGAAGTGAAATAACTCTTTCGGCCAGCCAATCCGTAACCGGCATTACCTGCGATGCCGCATTGAACTGCTCAAACATTTTTTGCTTATGTCCCGGCACCGGGTAATAAATCATGGAGGGAATTCCGTTGCCTGCCAGGAATTTTTTCAGTTCTTCCCGGTCCACTCCTTCCAGCAGTGCAGTATATTGATGAAAGACATGGCCGGAATAAGCAGCCCGGTACGGTATGGTTATTTTCGGGTTATTGGCAAAAGCTTTATCATAATAACCCGCTGCTTTTCTTCTCGCTGCTGCATATTCATCCAGGTGCCTGAGTTTGATATCAAGAATAGCTGCCTGTATGGAATCCAGCCGGCTGTTGCAGCCCACCACATCATGATAGTACTGTTTGCTCTGGCCATGGTTGGCAATCATCCTCATGTTGGCTGCCAGCCCGTCATCGTCAGTGAAAATAGCGCCGCCATCGCCAAAGGCGCCGAGATTTTTAGAAGGGTAAAATGAAGTGGTGCCGGTATGCCCGATCGTTCCGGTTTTCTTTTTTGTGTTGTTGGAAAAAAAATAATCGCAGCCAATTGCCTGGGCATTGTCCTCTATAACATACAGGTTATATTTTTTTGCAATTGCCATGATCGCCTCCATGGGCGCAGCCTGCCCGTACAGGTGAACGGGTACAATGGCTTTTGTTTTGGGGGTAATGGCTTTTTCCAAAGAAGCCGGGTCCATACAAAAAGTTTTCGCATCCACTTCCACAAAAACCGGTGTCAGTTTCAGCAGGGCAATTACTTCGGTGGTGGCGATATACGTAAAGGAAGGAGTGATCACTTCATCTCCCGGCTGCAGGCCCAGCGCCATCATGGCTATCTGCAGCGCATCGGTGCCGTTGGCGCAGGGGATAGTGTGCTTAACACCCAGATAAGAAGAAAGATGGGCTGAAAAATCCTGCACGGCTTTGCCATTGATAAAGGCAGTGCTTTCCATCACCCCAATAACGGCTTTGTCCACTTCGGGTTTTATCCTGTGATACTGGGTTTTGGTGTCTACCATCTGGATGGGGCGCATGGGAAAGGTTTGGTAATATGGGTCAAATAAGTCATATTGGTCATACAAATCCTGTGGGGGCATGGTCTTCAACATGGAGACTGACCCGTTTGACTTATTTGACCCATTTGACTTATTTGATTGTTTTTAAGTCCGCAAAAATAGCAAAATAAGGGTAGTTTATCTGATTGCTTTTACATTCTCTTTCATTTCGTTATGCATCCAGATATTTTACTTATATTTATAGAAGATTCGCTGTATCAATATTGTTTTTGACTCTGACATTGCCACCATGCCAGTATTTTGGCTAGCTCTTACCTTTTAATCTAAACTTTGAGCAATGAAAATCCTGAAGCTGATAACCGTTTTTTTTTCTGCTGCTATGTTATGTGCCGGCAACTGCAAGAAACCCGGCAACGAGGAAGAGCAACTGCCCCCCATTACCCAAACAGGGGCCAACACTTTTGGCTGCCTGATTAATGGAAAAGTATGGCTGCCTAAGGGCTGGGATGGCCAGTTTCCAAATTCCCGGATTACTATTGACCCCACTTATGTAGATGGAGATTTGACGGTTAGGACTTATAGGATGGATGGTGATTTTAGATATAGTATAACACTATCCTCAGATTCCATAAAAAACACTGGTATCTATCAAATCAAAAGTTTTTCAAGATGTAAATTTGTTTATGGAAAACATGCAAGAGATCTTAGTATCTCCTATTGCTCTGTAGATAATGGCAATGGGGGGGGGGATCCAAACAATATAAGTGGATATCTAAAAATCACCAGATACGACTTAGCCAATCGCATTTTTTCAGGAGAGTTTGAAATTACATTTAACAATATTGATTGCGGTTTGGGTGATCCTGTAAGTATCACGCAAGGTCGTTTTGACTATAAGCTGTGATTAGCTTATTAAAATAACTGTTATGAGAAAAATCATCATTACTGTGCTTATCTGTATCGGCACTATAGGGGCAATGGCCCAACCTGATAATTACAGGGCCGATCTTGATTACCTGTTTGGTTTATTGGATAAAACAAGACTGAGCTCCGGCTACCTGGCGCCTTATGGTATAGATGCCGTTGATAAAGATGATTTCAACGGCATACTGGCCGACAGCAATACAGTCAACAGCCTTGACCTGTTCAGGTTTATTTATGCAGATTTGTTAACCGCTAAATTTAATCCCGCATCAATCAGCTTACCATCCATAGAAACACTAAACCAGAATATTCAAAATGCCAATTCCAATAGCCTCGCTATCTTCTATGCCTACTATAATGAGTTTAACGAAGATGCCATCAACCAGGGATTGATAGTATATGTTAATGGCAGGTTGCATGACAATCTGATTATCGAAGGGGGTCAACCGGAAAGCCCGCCCAATCCCTATATCAGCAAAAAGCTTTTTGCCGCCAGCCCGGTCACACAGTATTTTAAAAACACAGTTACGCTACGATATAATCCCGCCTTGTTTTACAATAATACCAGCGCTACCGTTCAAAACATCTGGATAAATTTTGGCAGCGGTTACAGTATAATGCCTGCCAATTCTGATGTGAGCCATACCTTCACCGACAGCTCCGGCTACCATCGCATAGCCATAAAAGCGCAAATGAGCAATGGCGAAATTGTGGAAACCTATACTGCTGTGATGGTGGAAGTAAGCATTGGAAGCAATGCATATACACTGGCTGATTTATCCAACCCGGATTTTATCATCCCGGCTTCAATCACCCAAAGCGGTTGCAGGGTGTATATCAGGCGGAGCGTACATACCCCTGCGGGTCAGATATTAAAGCCATTGATTGTGGCCGAAGGGCTGGACATACATGATGGTGCTCCTGCAATTGACATGACTAATTACCATGTAAATAATTTGATTGATGAATGGAGAAATAATTTCTTTAATGGCAACACCATTAATTTCAACTTCGATGATATTGGTCATTACGATTTAATATTTGTGGACTGGAACAATGGTGTGGATGACATTCAGCGAAATGTCCTTACCCTGGAGCAGGTGATAAACACCGTGAATGCCATGAAAACGGGTACCCAACAAAATGTCATAATGGGAATCAGTATGGGCGGGCTTGTTGCAAGGTATGCTTTAGCTGATATGACTAAGCGGGGAGTTAACACCCAAACCCGGTTATTAATTACACATGACAGCCCTCACCACGGTGCTTACGTACCCCTCGCTTTTCAGCACCTGGTAACAGGCTTACAAAACCGTACCATATTGGGTATTCGGCTTGGCTCAATAGGTCATTTTTTAGACCAGGGTGTAACCTTGCTTAACAGTGCTGCAGCCCAGCAGCAACTTATAATGACAAGCGTCGATGGTAATGGTACTGTTAACTACAATACATTTTTGCAAAACACCTATCCTCCCATGGTTACTTTTTTACCAACTGACCCGCAGCCGCAATACCAGTTTATTGCCACCAGCCAGGGCAGCCAGAGTGGTATTGGTAGCCACCCGGTTGGCGTTACATTGGTAAGCGGGGAAGGTCAGGGGAGTGTTAGCGGCCCGCTTTTCATCCTAACAGCCGGTATTATTTCCAGGTTAAAATTAAAAGTGAACATACAGGCAAAAGGTTTACAGGGTAATACTCAGGGCAATGAAATACTGTATTTCAGGTGGAGAAGGGAAAGCAGTATCTTCTGGGGAGTGGTGAATACATCTAAAACATTTATTGATATACACCGCTACGAGCCGACCAATATAACCAACCCTATGCCTTGGGAAAGTGTGCCCGGGGCCGTGGAAGGTTTGCGGTTCATTAACCAAACTTTATTTGCCGGCAACTGGTGTTGGATTTCAATGGGTTTCTTAGGATACGATTACAGGTTTGAGTTTGTTCCCAGGTTTACTTTTCTGCCTGTAATCAGCGCCTTGGATGTTGCCAATCCCGGGGCTTTCAACAGAACTAATATTTTTAATTTTGTGGCAAATGGCACAAGCCCTCCCGGGACATTTGTGCCTCAACGGATTATTGCACAGGAAACTTTTTTTGGGGCAGGCGGTTTTGAATTTAATGAGTTTCATACAGATTTTACATCCCGGAATGCCCGCTGGATATTCAACGAGATGGAGAATATTCCACAGCCTATTTCATGCGAAGATCAATGCACATCACCAGATATTATCGGCCAGGATGAGTTTTGCAACTACGGCACATACTCTGTCAATGTACCTCCGGGGGCTACCGTTAACTGGACCATAAGCCCCAGTCCTAACCATTTTGTAAGCGCTGCAGCAAACGGCAGCACTTTGAATTTAACGCAACTGCCTCTTACATACCAAAACCTTGGAAACAGCGGCGAAATAATCATAACGGCAAATATTACCTCAGCTTGTGGCAATAGCGCTTTGCAGAGAACTGTTTTTGTGGGAAACAGGCTCCCCGGTTATACGCTTATGGCACCAAATGGTTATTGCGAAGGTGATCCTTTCGAAGCCATTGCATCAACGCTTCATTACACACAAGGTCAGACGTACAACTGGTATATCAACGGCAACCTGAATAGTTATCATGGATATAAGTTAATCAGCACATTCGGCCCTGGCTTAAATACTTATATTGGCGTGCAGGTGGTAACACCCAGTTGCGGCACATCAGAGCAATATTATCAACTCTGGAATTGTGGCGGGAACCGTCCTGAAAGTCAAAAATTCACAGTGTCACCAGTGCCGGCAAATAATAATATCACTATTACAGGAGTAAACGGGTTTACTTTCCGCAATATCAGAATAGTTGACAAATTCGGCACCATCAAAAAGCAATGGAAACTGCCAGGCGCTACAAAAAATACAATTATAGATATATCTGATTTGCGAATGGATATTTATTATATCCAGGTTTTAGATGGAGGAGGGTGGGTTGGAAAACCAATAATTGTTCGGTAAAATAAGAATCAGGAGGCAACAAATAAATGTTGCCTCCTGATTTTAAAGCAAAAATTCAAAAACTGTTGTATCTCACAAATTTTTTATCCAATATTATTCCCCAGCAATTGCCCCTGTACTAATTGCCAATTCAGTGTCTGTATTATTCTACAATATTTTTTTACTGCTTTTCCGGGCAGCAACCCATATCGCATCTTTATTCAATCCAAAGGCAAAAAAATGGGTACGGGGCCGCAAAGACATATTCGCCAGGCTGCAAGCGGCTATTTCTCCGGGAGAAAAAATTATCTGGATGCATTGTGCCTCCCTCGGCGAGTTTGAACAGGGAAGACCAGTAATAGAAAAACTCAAATATCAAATCCCAAATTCCAAAATACTGCTCACTTTCTTCTCTCCCTCCGGCTATGAGGTAAGAAAAGATTATAAAGGCGCCGACTGGGTTTTTTACCTGCCGCCGGATGGGTCCCGCAATGCCCGGCGCTTCCTGGAAATTGTTCAGCCCGCACTGGTCATATTTGTGAAATATGAATTCTGGTATTACTATCTCAAAAAGATAAAGTACCGCAACATACCCCTGCTGCTTATTTCAGCATTGTTCAGAAAGGATATGTCTTTTTTTAAATGGTATGGCGGGCTGCAGCGTAAAATACTTTCCCGGTTCGACCACCTCTTCGTGCAAAATGAAGCCTCCAAAAAGCTTCTGGACGAGATTGGCCTTGGAAATATAACCAGCGTATCCGGCGATACCCGGTTTGACAGGGTGATCGAAATGGCTGAACGATTTGAATCCATTCAGCTGATTGAACAATTTATTGGTTCCTCAAAAACACTGGTGGCGGGCAGCACATGGCCCGAAGATGAGGAAATGCTTCAAAAGGCATTCAGGCAACTTGATGATGCCTCCATTAAACTCATCATCGCCCCGCATGAGATAGAAGAGAAACGTCTTACTTATCTTAAGAAGCTTTTCCCCTCAGCCATTCTTTTCTCTGAATTAAATGCCACTGTACCGCAGGCTATTGAAAGCAATTGCCTGATCATTGACAATGTTGGTATGCTTTCCCGCCTGTACCGGTACGGATATATCACCTATGTGGGCGGAGGCCTTAAAAAAATGGGGGTGCATAATGTGCTGGAATCGGCTGTTCACTCCCGGCCTGTGCTGATGGGGCCGTATTACCATAAATACATTGAAGCGGTTGGTTTGGTAAACAGCGCAGGAGGTACTGTGGTGCAAAATGAAAATGATCTGGCAATTAAAATAAAAAGGATGTTGAAGGATAATGATGGCAGCTATGCAAACGCATCAGCAGCAGCCGGCAGTTTTATAAAGAGCAATGCCGGCGCCACACAAAAAATATTGAATTACATTCAGGAAAAACGCCTTTTGACTAATTGATCGAAATGCTGAACCGTTGAGCTGTCATTGTTCCATCCTATTTTCACTTTCAACTCCCGGCTTATCCAGTATTCCGCTTCCGCATAGATGTTAAAGTTGTTGATGGTTTTGATGCAGCGTTCATACATATTTTCATCGCCGCGGAACAGCTCATTGATAAAAAGGAACCGGTCATTGATGCCGATCGCCTTGCGGAGGTCTTTCACCGGTGTTTCTTTCAGCACTTCCACCAGTTCTGTTTTACCCTGCTTTAGCTTGTCATTCAGCGATTCACCTTGCGTAGTCACATCGTTCACTTCTTTTTCTTTGCCCTGGTGAGAAAGGGTGGGGATCTCAGTCATCGGGTCGAAAACCCAATCCAGCTGACCGTTCTTCTGAAGTACCGAAACGGAGCCTTCGTCCACCAGCAGGGTCTCCTTCACCCGGTGGCTGTCGGGTTCTTTCACTGCGGACTGAAGCGGTTGCTCTGCTACTTTGGGAGCATATTTTTCGTATTGCGCCATGCCCGCATGTGCCAGTGCATTGGAAATGGGGAGCACAACAGCCACTTTGGGTGTGCCGAGGCTCTGGCGGCTGCCCGCATTCATTTTGGTGAGTTCAAACTCCAGCAACTGCACTGTACCCAGCATAAGAACGGGTTCGGCGTTTTGTTCAAACTGCTGCTTTAATTTGCTGATGAGAGCTTCTATTCGTTCCATTATATTATTTTTGAATGGTGGCGAAAATTACCCCGAAGGAATTCCTTCGGAGCAGTATAAAGACTGCCAACGTAACAAGTGTTCTAAAATTACAAACAACCTGCCAATAAAGCTACGGTGATTGGCCGGTATATAAATCTTAACAATGTTTATTGAACCCAATACCAGCGGTGAACGCCGGGGAAGCATTGAAGTCATTTGCGGGTCCATGTTCAGCGGTAAGACCGAAGAGCTTATCCGCCGCCTGAAAAGGGTGAAGATCGCCAACCTGAAAGTGGAAATTTTTAAACCCGCCATTGACACCCGGTTTGATGAAGTGAAGATCGTTTCCCATGATGCTACCGCCATCCAGTCCACCCCGGTTGACCATTCGCAGAAAATCCTGCTGATGGCCGGCGATGTAGATGTAATTGGGATTGATGAGGCCCAGTTTTTTGACAGCGAGATTGCCAATGTATGCGACCAACTGGCTTTCCGGGGCATCCGGGTCATTGTGGCCGGGCTGGATATGGATTACCTGGGCAATCCCTTCGGGCAGATGCCGGCCCTTCTGGCAAAAGCCGATTATATAACTAAACTGCATGCCATCTGCCTAAAATGCGGCAACATGGCCAATTACTCGTACCGAAAAGTAGCTGATGAAGGGCAGGTATTGCTCGGGGCTACCGATGCTTATGAGCCGAGGTGCCGGAAATGTTATGATGAAAAGTGAATTAGTTAATTGCGGATTGATTGATCAGGCATTAAAATGAGAGGTCCCCAATCAATCAGGAACTCCCTAAATACCAATTAACCAATAAACCAATTAACTAAAACCCATCTACCTCGCTTTCCCCTTTATCTTTGATTTGCCCTTAATGTCAAAACTCATTCCCTGTGCCGAGGCTTTCATGTTCATGTCCTGGTCGGCAGTAACCACAAGCCCGCTGCGGCTGTCCACCACAAGAGTGCCTGTAACATCTCCGGTCAGGCTTATCATTTCGCCTTCTTTTGATTCTATTTTGGAATTTTCCTCCAGTGTCACCATATCGCCTTCAATCTCCGTTACTTTATAAGTTGATTTATACTTACCCGGCATCTTGCCTCCCACTTCTGTTACCTTGTCCCAGCTATCCCCCACTTTCACTTCTTTATTGGGGAAGATGTACCAGAATCTTTCCAGCGACTTGGTGATCTCATCTGCATTGAACTGTCCGTCAAATTCCTTCATCATTTCAGCCTTTTCCTCTTCATTAAGACCCATAGAATCGGCTATGCTCTTAGACATATTCTCAAAACCTTGCACATTTGTGATCTTTCCTTCGGCATTCACTTTCATAACAAACTTCCGGCCTTTGATGGCCCCAAACACTTTTTTGACCGCTTCTACAGGGTCTTTATCTTTTTCAAGTTCGAATGTGGTGGAAGGCTGGTCGGTATCCACATCTATGCTCATACCGCCAACAGCTGTTTTCATTTTAAACCTTTCAAAAGAGGCGCTGATGGTCTTGTCCCCGGCATCCCCGCCGCTTACATCCATTGAATAGTAAGTGGTCATATCCATTTTCATCTGCTGGCCCATTATTTCCTGGTCCATGTTTACGGTCATCTCATAATCATAGCCTTTGCCGTTCTCCAGGTTAAACTTCAGCATCTTGCCGGCGGTGGAGGATTTGGATGACTGGCAGGCTTCAAACCCTGAGAAGAACGCCAGGGAGATTATGGCGGTAAGTATTATTGTTATTTTTTTCATTGCTAGTGTTTAAAATAAATAGAATATGAAACAGGGCGTAAAGGTACATGAATGAGTATTTTCGCAAAAAAGAATTGTTATCAGTACGATAAAACACATACTGACCCTTTTTAAGAAAGACCTGTTGCTGGAACTCAGGCAGCAATACAGCTTTTATGGCGTGCTGCTGTATATCGGCGCCACCATTTTTGTATTGTACAATGCTATGGACGAGCCGGAGGCCAAAGTATGGAACGGGCTCTTCTGGGTCATTCAATTATTCATTAGTATCAACGCTGTTGCCAAAAGTTTTTTACAGGAGAACAAGGGAAGAATGCTCTACTTCTACTCCATTGCCAGCCCCGTCAGTTTTGTATTGGCCAAACTATTATTCAACTCCCTGCTGATGCTGGTAATGAGCTTGCTGAGCCTGCTTCTCTTCACACTCTTTTTAGGCAATCCGATGCAAAAAGCCGGTCCGTTTATAGGCCTTGTTTTGCTGGGAGGCTGGAGTCTCAGCCTTGTTTTCACCTTTCTGGCCGCCATCGCTGCCAAAGCGCAGCAGAATGCTGCCATCATGGCCGTGCTGGGTTTTCCCATCATCATTCCGCAGTTATTATTATTGATGCGGTTATCCGATGCTGCATTTGCGTCTTTGCTTACCATTCCCCTCACCACTATATTATTATTAGTTGTATTGGATATACTGGTGGTGCTGCTTGCCGTTATCCTGTTTCCTTTTCTTTGGAAAGACTAAACCCCTATCCCCTGAAGGGGAACTAAAAACCCATATTCATTATACCCATTGAACGGACTTTTCTTTTATGATTGTTATCTGTTATCTTTTCACGCTGAGCTGGCCGAGGAGTTAGCTATTAACTGAATTGCCCTATTTTTGCCCCCACATTTGAACCAGCCGATAGCCCCATATTGGCCCCCTGATGACTGACGAAAAAAACTATATGTACAAGTCCTGGTGGAAGATAGCAGCTGTGTTTTTACTTGTTTATACGTTCACCGCCGGGTTGTTGTTAAAAGTTCCCCGGCTGCCGCAGTTACAGGAAACCATCCGAAACCTGTATTTCCATGTGTGCATGTGGTTTGCCATGATGATACTGTTCACCATATCCGTAGTGAATGCTATCCGCTATCTCCGCCATTTTAAACTGAAGTATGATATCTATGCCCGGCAGTTTGCCGTGGTGGGAATTGTATTTGGACTGCTGGGCTATGCCACCGGCGCTATCTGGGCTTCTTTTACCTGGGCTGACCCCAATAATTCAGTAGTTGACAATTTTAAAACCATTGCCCGGGACCCCAAACTGATCGGCGCCGCCATCGCCCTGCTGGTTTATTTTGCTTACCTGATATTAAGGGATTCTGTTCCTGATACGGATAAGAAAGCAAGAGTCAGTTCTGTTTACAATATTTTTGCCTACGCCCTGCTGTTCCCTTCTATATGGATTTTACCGAGAATATTGCCAAGCCTGCACCCGGGCAATGAAGACAATCCGGCGCTGGATGTGAAAAATGATATCAGCGGATCCATGCGGGTTGTTTTTTATCCTGCTGTCATCGGCTGGACCCTGCTCGGTGTATGGATTGCCACACTCAAGATCAGGCTGAACCTGCTGAAAGAAAAATCAATGCTGTACTAAATGAAGCGGATAAAAAAAATATTAGCCCTGCTGATACTGATGCTGAATGCATCCTGGCTCTTTGCCCAGCAACCACCGGCCGAAATGGCTGATACCATGCGCAGCAACGGAAGGATATATGTAGTAGTGGCTGTAATGCTTACCCTTCTTATCGGGCTGGTATTGTATGTGGTGAGATTAGACAGGAAAATAGGCAAACTGGAAAAAGAAAACAGATAATAGGCAATGAAGTTATTCACTATTCATCCATTGACTATTCTCTTTAAATAACGATTGCTAACAAAAAAAAAAGAACTCATGTCGAATCCAAATTACAGTTTCTTTGGCGCTGTTGAAAAAAGTTTTGACAAAGCTGCCAAATACACTAAATGGGATAAAGGGGTGCTGGAACAGATTAAGGAGTGCAATGCCGTGTACCAGATGCGTTTTCCGCTAAAAAGGGATAACGGGGACATAGAAGTGGTAGAAGCGTACCGGGTACAACACTCCCACCACAAAACCCCCTGCAAAGGCGGTATCCGCTTTGCAGCCGAAGTAAACCAGGATGAAGTGATGGCCCTCGCCGCCCTAATGACCTATAAATGCGCCATTGTGAATGTACCTTTCGGAGGTGCAAAAGGCGGTATCAAGATCAATCCGAGAAAATATTCCCCTTATGAGCTTGAAAAAATTACCCGCCGCTATACGGCTGAGCTGATCAAAAAGAATTTTATTGGCCCGGGTACCGATGTACCGGCGCCTGATTATGGCACCGGCGAAAGAGAAATGGCCTGGATACTGGATACCTACGGAGCCATGCACCCCGGAGAAATAGACGCCGCCGGATGTGTAACGGGTAAACCGGTAACACAGGGCGGTGTCCGCGGTCGCCGCGAAGCCACCGGGCTGGGAGTTTTTTTCGGCTTAAGGGAAGTATGTAATATGCCCGACGTGATGAAGAAACTCGGGCTGACCACCGGCGTGGATGGAAAACGGGTGGTGGTGCAGGGCTTGGGTAATGTGGGTTATCACTCCGCAAAATTCTTCCAGGATGCCGGGGCCAAAGTGACCGGTCTTGCCGAATACGAAGGAGCTATCAGCAACAATAAGGGGCTGGATGTGGATGCTGTGTTTGAACACAGAAAAAAAACAGGTTCAATCCTGGGTTATCCCGGCGCTACTGACCTGGCAAAGAACACCGATGCGCTGGAACTGGAATGCGATATACTGATACCCGCTGCGCTGGAAAATGTGATTGACGGCGACAATGCGCCCAATGTGAAAGCCAAAATAATCGGTGAAGCTGCCAACGGGCCGCTGACCCCCGAAGCCGACGAAATATTTGTACAAAGGAGCATCCTGGTAGTACCGGATATGTACCTGAATGCCGGCGGGGTTACAGTTTCTTATTTTGAGTGGCTGAAAAACCTGAGCCATGTTCGCTACGGAAGATTGGAAAAAAGATTTACCGAAAACCTAAATGCACATATCCTCGGGCAGATAGAAGAACTAAGCGGCAAAAAAGTTAGGGACAACGAACGGGAGTTCATCATGCACGGCCCCGATGAGGTGGACCTTGTTTATAGCGGACTGGAAGAAACGATGATAACTGCCACCCATGAGATTATGAATGTATGGAAAGCCAATCCTGAGATACCCGATATGCGGACAGCCGCCTATGTGGTAGCGATAAATAAAGTAGGAACCAGTTATGCTGAGTTGGGGATATTCCCATAACAAGCACCCCCCTCCGCTAAAGCTACAGAAAGAGAAGCCAATTGCTTATTTATTAAAACCCATTCTGAGAAGAGTGGGTTTTTTGTTTAATAAACATAGCAACAAAGCTGAGAAAAAATTTTTCGTAAAAGCCGGGTCTCCTGAAAGGGATTCGGCTTAATATGGCAACATTAAATATACTGCGAATACAAACTCAGTTGGAGGGAAACTATTTCACAAAGCAAACAAAAATCATTTCATACCTTTCTTTACCAAAAAAATGAATTACCAGCAAAAACTCATCGGCTTCATCGAACTCCATTCCGTGGAAGGGATAAAAGAATGTTTTTCCAATGGCATCAGCCCGAATGACACATATAACGGCGAGCCGTTGATATATGAACTCACCAGCGAATACACCAGGTCGTCACGGTTCAGGGATTGTGTAAAAGTTTTTGTAGATGCCGGGTTACAGTTTAATGACAAGATTTTATTAGCTGTACTGCTGGATGATGCTGTTTCATTAAACGAACTGCTGAAAGCCGAAGCTGCTGCCTTGTAAAAGGAATACACACTTCGCTGTGCCTATACGCCGCTATACAAAGTTTCGCTGCTGCATATCTGTGCTGAATTCAACCATGTGGCCTGTGCCAAAATACTGGTAGAACACGGCGCTGATGTAAATGCAAAAGCCGGTACAGACGAAAACGGTTTAGCCGGACAAACCCCCATTTTCCATACCGTAAATCAAAATGCTAATCAGTCGGCAGGAATGCTGCAATTTTTGCTGAAGCAAAAAGCCGATTTATTGCTGACTGTTCCGGGGCTGATATGGGGCAGGGGTTACGAATGGGAATCATTGATTCCCGCTGTCAATCCCATCAGCTATGCCATGATGGGCCTGCTGCCGCAAATGCACCGGGATGAAAAAGCGATTATAGCAACTGTTTCACTTTTGATGAAACAGGCCTATGGCATAGATTATTTTCCTGCGAATATCCCTAATGCTTATTTATCGAAATAGAGCCCGGAATACTATCAAGCGGTTCTATCCTCCCCGCTTTTTTCTTCCATGCATAACATTGGCTGCCGTTGGTAATGACAAGGTACTGCACAGGTACACTGATATGATATCGCAGCAGTTGTTCCAACACTTTTTCATCAAGCGTCACTTCCATGGCCTTGCACTCCACCATCATCATCGGCTGGTGGTTGCTATCATACACCAATATGTCACACCGTTTCTTCAGTTCGCCCAGCGCTATTTCTTTTTCCACTGCAATCAATGCCGAGGGGTATTTTTTTTCGCCGGTAAGATACCGGATAAAATTCTGCCGCACCCATTCCTCGGGTGTCAGCGCCACCCATTTTTTGCGGAGGGTATCAAAGATAAACTCCCGGTCGTTCTCCTTTTTGATCTGGAAATCCGGTTCGGGGTAGTTGATAGTGACCATGCTTCAAAAGTAATTGTTTAAATTCGCTGCCATGAAGACCAAAGAAGAAATAGTACAGAACTGGCTGCCCCGCTACACCGGCGCCCCGCTGGAGAGTTTTGGCGGGTACATCCTGCTCACCAATTTCAGCAATTATGTAAAAATGTTTGCCGAATGGAATAAAACAGAAGTTATCGGCGATGGCAAACCCATGCAATGCGCCACCGCTGATAATATCACCATCATCAACTTCGGTATGGGCAGCCCCACGGCGGCTACTATTATGGATTTGCTTTCGGCCACCATGCCTAAAGCGGTGCTGTTTCTTGGCAAATGCGGAGGCTTGAAGAAGAGAAACAAGATCGGCGATCTGATCCTGCCTATCGCTGCTATCAGGGGTGAGGGTACCTCTAACGATTATTTCCCTGCCGAAGTACCGGCGCTGCCAGCCTTTGCCCTGCAGAAAGCCGTTTCTACGTCTATCCGTGATTTTGGCGTGGATTACTGGACGGGCACTGTATATACCACCAACCGCCGGGTGTGGGAACATGATGAACCCTTCAAAGAATACCTGCAAAAGATAAGGGCCTATGCCATTGATATGGAAACCGCCACCATCTTTACGGTTGGCTTCTATAACAAAATACCTACCGGCGCCTTGCTGCTGGTAAGCGACCAGCCGATGATACCCGAAGGGGTGAAAACAGAAGATAGTGACAAGGTGGTGACCGCTCAGTATGTGGAGAATCATCTGAAGATCGGCATTGATTCACTTAAACAACTGATGTACGATGGCATGACGGTGCGCCACCTGAAATTCTAAACCATGTGTTATGCGACTTCTTCTTCTTTTGATGATCATTACAAGCCTGCTGATATCAGCCGGCGAGTGCAACAAAAAATCTTCCACTGCACAACAAATGAAAGGAAGACTGGAAGTGGCCGGCATCTGCATGAATTATACCATCAGTGTACTGGAAGGTAACCCCGGCCCTGATGCCATTGTTGCCGCCTGGACAGATGAAGTGACGAAGAAAAGTTATTCCCGTGTTTTCAGGCTGGGCAACCCCTGTGATTTTCCGGCCCGCATCAAACAGGGCGATGAATTTTATTTTACGATTGACACCTCAATGCAAAAACCCTGCATGGTATGTGAGGCATACTATCCCACCCCTTCCAAATCACTTGCAATAAAAGTGGCGGAATAAACATGCAGCCGTTGCTTACAATAAAAAACCTTTCCCTTGATTTTGCTGCCGGGACAGGCGCCACCCCTGCTTTGAAAAATATTTCTTTCACGGTGAACCGGAATGAAATAGTGGCGCTGGTGGGTGAATCAGGCTCGGGGAAATCTGTCACGGCCCTTTCCATCCTTCAGTTGCTTCCTTCCCCTCCGGCAAAATATGTATCGGGTAAAATACTGTTTTCTGAAACCGGGGCAAACAGTACAGACCTGCTTCAGCAAACCCGCCACGGGATGCAGGACCTCCGGGGAAATAAGATCGCCATGATATTCCAGGAACCAATGACATCGCTGAACCCGGTGCTTACCTGCGGCGACCAGGTAATGGAGGCCATCCTGCAGCATAAAAAAATTCTGAAAGAAGAGGCGAAAGCAAAAACCATTCACTGGTTTGAAAAAGTAAAACTGCCCGATCCTGCCGCCGTCTTCAACCGTTATCCGCACCAGCTCAGCGGCGGGCAGAAGCAACGGGTGATGATCGCTATGGCCATGTGCTGCGGGCCCTCATTACTGATTTGTGATGAACCCACCACTGCATTGGATGTGACCGTGCAAAAAACGATTCTCCGCCTGATAAAAGAATTGCAGCAGCAATCCGGCATGGGCGTCATCTTCATCACCCATGACCTGGGCGTGGTGGCCGAAATTGCCGACCGGGCCGTAGTGATGTACAAAGGTGAAATAGTGGAACAGGATACAATCAAAAACATTTTTCAAACCCCGCAGCATTCCTATACCAAAGCCCTGCTGGCCTGCCGCCCGGTGAATCATGATAGAGGGAAGCGGTTACCGGTGGTGAGTGATTTTTTAGAAGACCCGGGGTCCAAAGCCGGAACCCTTCAGCCAGAAAGAACTACTAAATCTTCAGACTCTGCCATTCAGACTTCAGACCTCATACCTCCAACTTCCGTCCTCCTGTCTGCTCATAATCTCTCCGTCTGGTTCCCGGCAAAGAAAACTTTTTTTGGAAGGCCAACTGAATATACCAAAGCAGTGGACGATGTGAGTTTTGAAGTGTATAAAGGTGAAACACTGGGGCTGGTGGGTGAAAGCGGTTGCGGCAAAACAACGCTGGGGAGAACTATGCTCCGCCTGATTGAACCGACAGCAGGAAAAATCATTTATAATAACACCGACCTCACCGCAAAAAAAGGAGAGGAACTGCAAGTGCTGCGGAAAGAAATACAGATCGTATTCCAGGATCCTTATTCTTCGCTGAACCCCCGGATGACGATTGGCAATGCCATCGCCGAGCCGATGCAAGTACACCGCATCCTGCTCACTGATAAACAACGAAAAGACAAGGTGGCGGAGCTGCTGGAAAAAGTACACCTCGAAGCCGGGCATTTCTCCCGATACCCGCATGAATTCAGCGGGGGCCAGCGGCAGCGCATCGTTATTGCAAGGGCCCTCGCATTAAATCCCTCCTTTATTGTTTGTGACGAAGCGGTTTCGGCATTGGATGTAAGTGTGCAGGCCCAGGTGCTGAACCTGCTGAATGACCTGAAAAAAGAATTTGGCTTCACCATCATCTTTATCTCTCATGACCTGTCTGTTGTCCGGTATATAAGTAATCGTATCATGGTGATGAATAAAGGAAAGATAGAGGAAACCGGGGCCGCTGATGATATTTATTTCAATCCCCGGTCAGCCTATACACAAAAACTAATTGCCTCTATTCCAAAAGGCTTATCTGCGCCTGATGTTTAGCACACGGATGACAGGGGTAAAACAGATTATGACGGATTGTTTATCTTGCCCCGGCAGGATAAATCTGATACAGGAGGTTTTCAGTATTAAAACCAGGAACATAAATGTATCCGGATGCTGCGAAGCAGCATAAATCCGTTCTTATCTATCCAATCGGTGTCATCCGTGTGCTCAATAAGCTTGTTTACAAGCATCAGGTTAGTAATCGGAAGGTCCTGTGTCCCTTTCATCATTCTTATAAAACTCTTTGGCGCTTTTACGGCGTGAATACAGCATTTTTTTCAAGGCCCGGTTCAGCTGTTCGTCAAGGGGAGAGTCATCTTTAATTTTGATATCGGACAGTTCTGTAAAGTCATTCCAGCCGGGAGGAGAAAAATCACTTACATAAGAAGCTGATAATATCAACCGGGGCTCCTTATCCTCATCAAACTCATATTTATCCGGGTCTTCAGGCACCAGTCCCGCTGAGGCGAGCTTCCACAGCAAGTCGTCCTTTTTGCTTTTGTATTTGTAGAAATAAACAAAGCCCTTCTTTCCTTTATCCTCTGCCGGCAACCGCTGCAGAAACACCAGCGTATCGGGCTTATCGTATTCCTTTTTATTCAGCAAGGCACTGCGGCCCAGTTCAGGGTGAGTATTATATTTTGCAGGAAACAGGTTCAGCTTTTTTTTCTCCTTCAGATCGGTGTAAAGTTCATATCGGTATTCATCCATCCCGGCAAAATAATGAAGCAATGTATCCGGAAATGTTATATTCTTCGTTACCAGCAACAACAATGTGTTATACTTAAGTCTTTTGTCGCCTGACTTCAGCATTTGCTGAATGACAGGTTCCACGGCAGGGTTTATCTCCCGGAATGGCAGCAGCAGGCTGGCATAGAGGCTCAGGTCCTCATTGCCACCATCTGTTTCATCCGCATCACTCAAATAAGTAGAATTTTTATTTTCTTCCCTGCTCACTTTGGCTTTTGCAATTGCTTTTTTCTTTTCAGCAACAGATTGTTTTTTCAGCTCCTGTTTTGCTTCAATCAAAAATTTGCTGAAATAAACTTCATAGTCTTCAGGATGTACCAGGTTGCTGTCAATCATATCGCTCAGCAGGTTCATGACGGCTTCCTTGTAATCATCAAGGTTGAGCAGGGGAAGCAGGGCGGGCAATATGGTGCGGGTCAGTTTCAATGAATCCGAAAGCTCGTCCAAGAATTTTCCATTTTTGAGATGGTAAGTGGAAAGATACTTGCTGAGCGACCCTGTGCTGTATGAAGAATAATCATCATCTGTATAATCAAGTACCGGCGGTTCTGTACTGATAATATCCCTGAAAAGATTATAAGCATACTGCGTCTTGTGCTGCAACAGGTTTTCCAGTACAGCATATTGCAGCTCCACGGTATCATCGAGTGCCTCGTATAGCTGCTTCAGGTAGTCTGCAGATTCCCTGTTTTTAATACCCCCCAGTTTGTTGATAAATTCCTTTTTTGTTCCCAGGTATTTTTTTTCATCCCAGTTCAATGAGCTTATTGCTTTTGCCAGGGGTATTAAATCAGCAGAGTCCAGGTCTATATCTGCAATATAACTTACGGCCCGGTTATGCAGCACACTGTCGGCGCTGTGAAAGTCCTCAAAGAATATCCCGGATTTTTTTGTAAAGGGGTTGATGCCTTTCAGTGTGTCAACGGGTGTGAATGTGTCAAAAAAACTTTTTACAAAATCGCCGGGTGGCGACAGGGTGTCTGATTGCACGGCCAGTGTAAACCCGGTTCCGTCTTTATAGAAAATTTTTGTCCGCAAGGTGCGGCTGCTGCCGGTATCAGTTACTATCGTTTCCCAAACCCTTGTTTGATCCGGCCATTCGGTTTTCTTTTTCAGCCTGTACACAAAAGATGTATCGGCAAAAAAATAGGACTGGCTGTCTCTCTCTGGTGCAGCGCTGTCTTTCAGGTACTGGTACCGGGAAGAGCGGAAAAAAGAAACAAATATCTTTTCACCGGTACTGTCATGGCTGATGATCTTGCTACGGTAGGTTCCCGCTTCCAGCAGATCCTGTTCTGATTTTTCCTCCTCATCATCCCCGTATCCGCCCCATGTATATCGGGGGATGTCCAGTTTTATCTTTTTACTTTCGGGATAATAAGGTGTGTTGACGGAGTAATAAAACGAAGTATCCCTTTGCCATTTAGCGCTGCCATACACAAGCGGTTTTATTTCAAATGAGTTCAGGAATTGCTGCAGGTCCGGGTTTCCTTCTTTTCCACGGGCAATCAGTGTATAATAATGCGGCCCCTGTATGATAAACCGGGTTTGATACACAGCGCCTGATTTATCCCGGTATTTTCCATCCAGTGCAGGATAGCCTTTATGCGTTGTATGATGTCGGAATAATTGGGTATCTATAAAATCGGAGGCCATAAAACTTTCTTCCATCAGGCTCAGGTCGAAGCTGTCTTCTTCCACAAAATGAAAGTTGTGAATATCGGTTCGGATAACCCGGAAGCTTGTACCGCTTGCCTTATCTGTTGCATCATATATCCAGCTGCCGTCATTCCCGGTGTAAGGTTCATGCGGCAGGTCAACGGCGAAGCCGCCGAAAGGCGGGGAATATTTTTTCCAGGCAGCAGGCGCCGCGGCATCGCCATTTTTAAATTCTTTGAACTTAATGCTGCCAAAAAATTTCTCAGCTTCCGTTCCGTTCTTTACATAATCTCCAATGCCGCTCATCTTGAAAAAGATGATCTCAAAAGGTGTGATGAAGATATGGTACCGCTGCATATCCCCCCGGCGGGTGCGGTTCACCACATCAAAGCCTTTGTAGCCATTCCGGCTGATTGTCATTTTAGAAATGATCTTTCCCGGAACATTTTCATACAAAAGGCTGTCCACCACCTTCACCACTTCTTCTGTATGGTGGTTCCACATCCAGGCATTGGTCATTATCCTTGTCACCAGGTAATAACTGCCATTGGCCATATCGGCGCACTGCTTCTGGTCCAGCGCTGCATCCTCGCCAAACTTATACCACTTGCCGGGAATATCCACTTTGAATAAACCATCGCCGGCTGTTTCGGTACGAAAAATAACCGGCACCCTTATCTTATCCACCAGGTCTTTTTCCCGGCTGGCCCTCTCCCCCATTTTTACGGGGCGGAGTTTGTATCCTTTTTTACGGAGCATCTCAATAACTCCTCTGTCGCCGGGGAGATGGGCCGCACCCACTCCTGCCAATAAAGTGGAGCCGCTTTGGAGTATCGAGTCAATGGAGCCGGCTTGTATCTCGTTTCGTTTGTATAAAAACTTTTCATCAAATGCAGCTGAGAAACTGTTGTATTTATTGATGGAATCCAGCAGGTCAAGATTGCCGCGGCGGTAGGCTTCCTGCAGTTTTTCCGCCGAATAAGCTTCATCCCAGTCTCCGTAGCTTCTTTCTTTCTTGGTTTTATCTTTTGCAGCATCTTTATACGCTTCTGCCATCAGCCGCATGCTTTCACCATAATTTTCCACACCGGCCACTTTCTTATTCCATTTCTTGCCGCATTGAAAAATGTACATGTCCAAATAAGTGTCTTCCTCAAAATCACTTGACTCATTGCCATAGCTGCGGTAGAGGAGGTTATTGATGGCGGAGGGGTTGCTGTACAGGGCCCTCTCTATCTTTTTATCATATTTATAAAACTTGAGTGTATTGATACCAAGATAATCAGAAGGAACAGAAGAGTAATTCCCGTAAAGATTGCTGTAATAAGAATCGCCGCTCAGGTCATACTTTTCCATGTCTTCCTGCCAGGTTTCGGGATTGGTTTCAAGCGCCACCACTTCGGCGTTTCTTACCGCCATATAAAATGAATCGGGCAGGTTGAAGGCCAGCTTGCTGCTGACATGCATGGTACCAATCAGGTAAGATGGTTTTTTCATCCCTTTGCCTGTAATTTCCCACAGCAGGCTCGGGTATTTTTTAGCCTTCACATCGGGTTGCGCCTGTGATATGGCAAATGAAAAAAAAAGAAGAAGAAATAGGGTGATAGCTGGTTTCATACAAATGATAAGGCGCCGCTCCGTAAAGGCTCTCCGGGAGAATCACCTGACCTTTGGGGGAGGCGGATATTTAGTAAACAAATGTAAGATGCCCGGCAGCAATAAAAAGCAAAAATTATTTTGAGAACCAATGCTTTGGCTGCATTTTTCCCTTACGAATTTTAGAACGCTGCCGCCGCTAAAACATTCCTTAGTAAACTGTGAAAAATTCCGCAGGCTTTTGGGGCCGAAACCTATACCTTTGCCCGCTGAAATTACAGTCGTACTGACCAAACCCGGCGCCGTAAGGCCGGTTTTGTCCGCCGAAGCCTTGGCAAAGGCGGACCGTCCACATTAAATGTGGAGTTATTGTCTGACCGGCACCCTGCCTGGTTTGCGTCATGAGGCTTCCACTAAACCCTGTATACGAATGAAGCTTTCACAATTCCGTTTCGACCTCCCCCTGAATCTTATCGCACAAAATCCGGCCAAAAGGCGTGAAGATGCCCGCATGATGGTGATACACCGCCACACCGGCGAAATGGAAAACAGGCATTTCCGCGACATCATGGATTATTTCAATGACAAGGATGTGTTTGTGGTGAACAATACCAAGGTATTTCCTGCCCGTATGTATGGCCGTAAGGAAAAGACAGGCGCCAAGATTGAAGTGTTCCTGCTCCGGGAGCTGAACAAACCCAACCGTCTCTGGGATGTGATCGTTGATCCCGCAAGAAAGATAAGGGTGGGCAACAAACTCTATTTCGGCGAACAGGAAGACCTGGTGGCCGAAGTGATTGACAATACCACCAGCCGCGGCCGCACCATCCGTTTTTTATGGGAGGGGTCAGAAGAAGAGTTCAGGGCGGTGCTGGAAAGGCTGGGTGAAACCCCGCTTCCAAAATACATTAAGAGAAAACCGGATGATGAGGATAAAGAAAGGTACCAGACCGTATATGCCAAACATGAAGGAGCTGTGGCAGCGCCGACTGCCGGTTTGCATTTCAGCCGGGAGCTAATCAAAAGGCTGGAGATAAAAGGTATCCGTTTTGCCGAGATCACTTTACACACAGGCCTCGGCACTTTCCGCCCGATTGAAGTGGAAGACCTGAGCAAACATAAAATGGATGCCGAATATTATCACATAGATGTCACGGCCTGTAAGATAGTGAACCGGGCCAAGGAATACGGCCATCGTATCTGCTCCGTGGGTACCACAACGATGAGGGGGATGGAATCTTCTTTCACCGCCCAGAAATTATTAAAGCCCTCAGAAGGATGGACGAATATTTTCATTCATCCGCCTTACGAATTCAATATCGCCGATTCACTCGTCACCAATTTCCATTTGCCGAAAACCAGCCTGCTCATCATGACCTGCGCCTTTGCAGGATATGAGCTGGCGATGGAAGCATATAAGAGAGCTATTAAGGACAAGTACCGCTTCTTCAGCTATGGAGATGCGCTGTTGATAATTTAGAGCCGGTAAGAGTGTTAATAAACAGTAAGGGGTTGTTTTTAAAAAAAATATTGGAGCACAACGAACACAAACCTGCCTGTTATGCCTCCCGCAGGTAAACCGGCAGGCACGGAAAACACTAAGTCCACGAAGAAATTTTCTTTTTAGTTTCAATACATTATCTTCTTAGTGAATAACCTGGCGCCCTTTGTGATCCTGTTTTCTTCACATAGGAGACAGCTAATTCATTTTACTGGGAGTTTTCTTATTCCAGCCCAAACATTCCCTTGTTCAATTGTTGTAAAATCTGCGTCTTGTATTCAGCCGGCACCAGCAAGGAGATATTATGCGGGCTGCCGCCATAAGAAACCATCCGCACGGGTATGTTCATAATGGAGCCGAACAATTTTTTCACCATCGCCTCTGTTTGTGATATCTGGTTACCCACTACGGAGATGATGGTCTGGTCTTTGTCTATTTCCACTGTACCGAACGGTTCCAGTTCCTTCAGTATCTTTTTCAGGTTCGAGTCGTTATCAATCGTCAGTGACACCGCTACTTCTGACGTGGTGATCATATCAATTGGTGTCCGGTATTTTTCAAACACCTCGAATATCTTCCGGAGAAATCCATAAGCCAGCAGCATCCGGCTGCTTTTGATGCGGATGGCGATGATATTATCCTTGGCGGCCACTGCTTTTACCCCCACCGAACCTGCCTCTTCGATGATGGTGGTGCCTTTGGCTTCCGGCTGCATGGTGTTCAGCAGTTTTACCGGTATGTTGTACTGCTGTGCGGGCCAGATGGAGGCAGGGTGCAGGATCTTGGCGCCGAAATAAGCCAGCTCGGCTGCCTCATCAAAACTCATCTGCTCCACCGGAACGGTTTTCTTTACGATCCTCGGGTCATTATTATGCATCCCGTCAATATCAGTCCATATTTCACAAACAGAAGCATTGATGGCAGCGGCGATCAGTGAAGCCGAATAATCGCTTCCTCCCCTTTTCAGGTTGTCCACTTCGCCTCTTGCATTGCGGCAGATATAACCCTGGGTTACAAACAGTTTTTTGCCCCTGTGTTCCTTCAGCAACTGGGATAATTTCACTTTAATACTTCCTATCTGCGGCTCATCATAGTGATCTATGGACATAAACTCCAGCGCCGGGAGCAACTGGTGAGATATTCCCTGTTCTTCCAGGTAAACACAAAACAGTTTGGTGGAAAGCAGTTCGCCCTGCGCCAGTATGTCCTTGCTCAGCGCTTCACTGAAAGAAATTTTCAGGATGATATTCAGGAATTCGAAGTGCTCCGCTATAATTGACCTGGCTTTGGCTACAGCCCCATCTTTATTAACCAGCTCCTTAATGAATGCCTGGTAATGGGCTTCCAGTTTATCAATGGCTTTTTTGGCTGCCAGCCTGTCGCCCTTGGAAATATATTCACCAATCTCCACCAATGCATTGGTGGAGCCGGATAAAGCTGACAGTACGATGATGACCGGTTCTGTTTCCTTATTCACCAGCGATACGATGTGGTGCATACGCTCCGGATTGCCCACACTGGTGCCGCCAAACTTCATTACTTTCATATCCCTAACCCCAAAGGGTGAATTAAATGTTATTAAATTGAACGAGCGGCAAAGATAACTGCCTGCATTGATAACACTCGTTAGATAAACTTGATTTCAAGCTTTCCCGCAAGGTGATATAAGTCTTTTGTTACGGAATCAACCAACGGAATCCCATTCTTCATCCGTTCTACTTCAAACTCCCTTTCCGGATCGCCGGGTACCAATACTTTTTCTTCGCCATGAGACGGTCTTGCATTTCTGAAACCTTTTATCCAGTTATCCATATGCAGTTTAAAATCTTCTGCAGGGCGGAAAGCATCTATCCTCATTGCTCCGAGAAAATGACCAATGCCTTTTCCCGGTTGCTGGGCAGGCATGGGCACATAAGCAGGAAATGGCGGCACCCATGGCGCATAATTAGCGCCGCTTAATAATGCAGAAAAAATATCAACGATGGCGCCGAGTGCATATCCTTTGTGGCTGCCATGTTCCCTGTCGCCACCAAGCGGTAATAATGCACCGCCTTTCTTTAAAATATTAGCATCAGTGGAAGAATTGCCCTCTGCATCCTGTACCCAGCCGAGCGGTGTGTTTTCATTCTTCCGTTGCAGTATTTCCAATTTACCATTTGCTGCTGTTGTGGTAGCAAAGTCGGCCACAAATGCGGGTTCATTACCGGCAGGCGCAGCCACACAAATAGGATTAGTGCCCAGCATTTTGTCAATAGAAAAAGTAGGCGCCACCAGCGGGCTTGCATTGGTCATGGCCATACCGATCATATCGTGTTCTAATGCCATCATGGCGTGATGGGCAGCAATCCCAAAGTGATTACTGTTTTGCACACTAACCCAGCCGGTACCCACATTCTTTGCTTTTTCAATGGCGATCTGCATCGCAAATGGTGCAACGACCAATCCTAAACCGCTGTCTCCATCCACCACTGCGGTGGAGGGTGTTTCATGCATGATCTTAATATCAGGTGTTGCATTGACTCTTTTTACTTCCCACAATCTTACATATCCGCTAAGACGGGCAATACCATGTGAATCTATTCCGCGAAGATCAGCGGAGAGCAATGTTTCGGCTGCAGTTTCTGCATGTTCCGGCGAGCAGCCGATTTTTTGAAATACAGCTTTTCCAAAACGAAATAATTGCTGGTAGGATAAAAGTTGTTCTGACATTGGGCAAAGATAGTTCCCGGCATGCATCCAAAACCCGGTTTGTGTTATCGAATATAAACGACTCAAAGTCTCCCCTTCGGGGAGATTTAGAGGGGCCTCATCTTAACCGGATCCCAGTTAATAACCTTCTTCTTAAAATAACTTTCATTGCATGCCAGGCAGGGAGCCGCCGCCCGGAAACCGAATACAGCATCTTCCACAACCGGCTTTTTATGTCTTACCGATTCAAAGAAATTGACAAAATGATCAAACCGGTCATCATACCCATCGGGTGCAGCATGAGTAATAGCAGCTAAATCCGGCGCTGATTTTTCTTTTGCGGTAAACTTTTTATTGTATTCTGCCAGTATTTCCTTCTGCATGGCCAAAGGATAAGTATCCAGCGCATCCCATCCTCCGATATTAGGAGCTTTGGAAAATTTATTACGGCGGATGGTAAAATCATTCCAGCCAAAATCAATAACGCCTTCCGTTCCATAGAACTTTACTTTGCCGCTTTCCACTTTCTCTGCCCCGCTGGCAAGGTTTACTTTCAGCAACACCTGGAAAGCCGGATGTTCTTTGGTGGCTGAATATTCCATAACAGCCGTCATCACATCAGGTACATTGCGGTCGTCTTTCCAATAACCCAGGTCGCCGGTGGCAAATATTCTAGACGGCCCTTTGGAATCCGTTAAGAAATGAATGCCAGATAAAAGATGAACAAATAAATCGCCTGCCACACCTGTTCCGTATTCTTTGTAATTGCGCCACCAGAAAAACCGTTTAGCATCAAAGGTAGTATTGGGATTTGTTTTTAAATATTTTTTCCAGGCGATTGTTTGCTCAGATGCGTCTAATGGCATCGTGTATTGCCAGGCGCCCAGTGCCGTGTGCCGGTCAAAGGATGCTTCTATACAATTTAACTGCCCGATCTCACCGGCTTTGTATAATTCTTTCGCTTTGGCATACGCAATACTGCTGACCCGCTGACTGCCTACCTGGAAAATAGCGCCGGTTTGCTTCTGCACATTAATCACTGCCCATCCCTGGCTTAGTTGATGCACCATGGGTTTCTCACAATAAACAGATTTGCCCGCCTTCATCGCATCCACGGAAATTTTATCATGCCACTGATCGCTGGTGCAAATGATGATGGCATCAATGTCTTTCCTGCTGATTACTTCCTCGTAATGTTGTGTTGTAAACAACTGCTGACCGTACAATTCCTTTGCCCTTTCCAGCCGGCCTTTGTACAGATCACAAACAGCAGCCAGTTCGATACCTGGTATTTGCAATATGGTTTTGGCATTTCTTGAACCCATGATTCCAAAACCTATGATGCCGACGTCTATTTTATCGTTTGAAGTAATTCTCTTTTGATAAGGAAGAATAATTTTTTGTGGTTTACCTGCCCATGATGATAAAGGCAATGCCACCGAAGCAGCACTTAGTTGCCTGATAAATTTTCTGCGGGAACTCATATTATTGCTTAGCCACAGAAACACTGAATCCTGTGTGTTAGTGTTTCTGAAGCATTACTATTTTAATTTCCTTAATTCTGATTTATAGAATTCTATATTCTTCCGCATATCATCCATATTATTATCCTCATTTGCTTCATACTCCAGAGAAATCACTCCTTTAAAATTTTGCCGCTTCAGTTCCTTCAATACACCCGGCAGGTTAGCTGCACCTTTACCAAACAATGTATCATTTGTTTTTACATCATCAAACCGCACTACGTCTTTAAAATGTAAACCTAAAAGACGACCTTCCATTTTTTGTAAACCTTCCACTGAATTTACCCCGTTTCTTGTCCAGTGAGCCACATCCGGCCATGCCATAATGTTTCTTCTTCTATTCATTGCCTTCAATATGGAATCCGGATGCCAGTAATGGCTTGCCGGTTTGGGATGGCAGTGTATCCCTACTTTGATTTTATATTTTGCTGCCAGCCGGTTGAACCAGTTAAGGTCTTCCCATTCTGGTTCTGCCGTTATGAAGGGGATGTTCATATACCTTGCAAATTCAAAGAATTTTTCCAGGTTATCTTTATTATAGTAGTATTTATCAATCACTCCCAATGCCACAACCCTGATCTTCTTGTAGTTCAGGTATTGCTTCAATTTATCCCTTGCATCTTTATCTAATGTAAAACTGAATACACCGGGTATCTCTCCGCCCACTTTCTGACCGGGATATACTTCCAGTTCTCTTATGCCTAGACTATCTGCTTTATCCACCGATTCTAAAAAGCTGTATTTATGAAAGGTCCATGACTGAAGGGAGAGTTGCCAGTCTTTTTGTGCCAATGCTGAAACACCAAATAATAAAAAGCCGATTATAAAAATTTGTTTTCGCATAAATTAAAATTCGCTGTATTTAAATCCCATTTTCCCATTGATATCCATAGGAAGGTTTTTGCTGCCGAAAAGTAAAATGCATTTGTTCAATAAAATACATAGCTCTCTTCTTGTTATTGCTCTGTTTGGATCAAAGTTCTTTAAACCCCAGTTCACCCACATTTTCTCCAATTCTTCAGCCTTATTTATATTTCTAAATTCATCAGTTTTTACAAATGGCCTTAACCGTTTTAACAGATTAATACAATTGAAAACACTTAACTCACTAAAAGGCTTTGATAAGCTATGATAACTTCTGAAATATCTGCCGAATTTTATCATTCCTGTAAAAAACTCAGCCCCGCTGGCAAACCTATCCGGATAAAAATACATCTTATTCGCCCAGCCTTCAGATACTCCAACTCCTTTTAATATTCCTGTCAATCCCACCTTCTGTATCGCTTCCCATGCCGGGTCACCAGGTGCAACATCGCTGAAAGGCATCAGGTAGCATTTTGCTTTCAATAATTCTTCCTGAACAGCTCTTACCGGCACATCTTTTATTCTCTTCTTCAATAAAATACTTTTTGCTGCCAGCACACCTGCTGCCTGCCCGGTTAATAAAACAACGGGCTGCAACCTGGTAGTTCCGTTTACAATATTGGTAACAGAAATTCCTTTTTCACAAACGATCAGTCCATCCAGTTTCTCCGGTATCAAAGCTCCCATTGGAATATTGTAAGCAGGTATCGGCGGAAACTCAATCTCCGGCACTTTGCCCGGGTATTGTGCATGATGATGGTCAACCGGGTAATCGCCAACCGAAATACCGGTGCGGTATAACGTTTTATCGTAAGGGTTTTTGATATGATTGATATTCATCCGCACCACTCCCTTCACTCTTCTTCCTTCCCGGTTGTAAGGGATCAGCGCCATGCCATTGTCCAGTTCATCATCAGCCAGGCCGATATGCTTCATCCCCAATTGTGTCTGCAAAAAATAAATAAAACCGAGGGTGTGCTGTTTTGCCAACTCATAACTCTTAACTCTAAACTCATTGCTTCTGTCAACTACATTCAGATAATAATCATTCCCATGGGCCGGCCAGTTGAGCATATACTTATCCTGTGTGGCGCCGGGGCTTCGGGGCAGTTTACCATAATTCAGCATTTTCATTTTGTCGCCATTCCAGGGTTTGTCATCACATGGTGCGTCAGTACAGGTACAATAAAATTTTTTGGCATCATATCCACCTGGCATTGCAATAGTTTTATCGGCGCCGGGGCCATAATCTTTCAGCACAGCCGCCCAGGTAAGATCCTGTATGATATTGTTTTTTTCTTTGGCTTCTTTTTCACCACTCACCGACGGGTCATCCATTCCTGCATCATATTCAGCTCCGGCAGCAGCCAACACATCACCCAATTCGGTTCCGTCAATGACCACTTTTGCTTTTATTTTCAATACTTCTGTATTCTCTTTACGGCGAAGTGTGGCGCCGGTTACTTTGTTTCCTTCTTTTTGGACAGATTCAAAATCGTATCCAAAATATACTTCCAGGTTTTTTTCTTTGGTTACCCATGCTTTGAAGATGCTGTCGCCCACTTTGGGCTCAAAGCTGGTGTTGCTGACCCAACCGGTGTTGAGTCGTTTTCTTCCGTAATGCTTATACAATGCCTGGCGAAATTCTTCCCACATACCACTGGGCAACTGGTCATTTCCATCCGTGCAGCTCACTCCGGCAGCCGTCAGCATACCACCGAGCATATTTGTTGGTTCCACTAATATCGTTTTTGCACCCATGCTTGCAGACTGAATAGCTGCAGCCGTTCCTCCTACCCCTCCGCCAATAACCAGCACACCGGTTTCCATTGTTCCTTCTTTGCGCTGTGCAAACAGAAGCAAGGGCAATAAAACCAAATGGAACAGAAAAATTTTTTTCATCAATTCAAGATAACAAAATCATTGTAAAAAAAATGTTCCGCTGCTGGCGGAACATTTATCAGATTTGTTTCATTTTCAGAACGGTAAATCATCGACCGGCTCGGTAATATCAGTTGGCGATGGAATATTACTGTTTGATGCAGAAGTTGCTGCCGTGTTTTGCTGGTGAGCGCCGCCCCCGCTGTCGCCACGTCCGCCCAGGAGCTGAACTTCTCTTACCCGAAGGGAAAGGGAAGCGCCGGGCGTGCCGTCGTTGCGCTGAAACGATCTGGCTTCCGGCTGGCCGTCCAGATACACCTGCTTTCCTTTGGTAAGATACTGAGCCACCGCGGTGCGGTCGGTCCAGTATGCGCAATCCACCCAGGTAGTTTTTTCCTGCTGGTTGCCCTGGCTGTCTTTGTACTTTTCGGTGTGTGCCACGGTGAAGTTGATTACATTCTTCCCGTTTACGGTGTTGACTACGCAATCTTTTCCCAGATTGCCGATAACCTGCATTTTGATCATAGTGCTCAAATTTTAAAGTGACGTAATAAAATTAAGAAGGGCAATTTAAGATTATCCTGTGATATAAGCGGGCATTGTTATCAACAAACCTATTCACCAAGTTTTGTTCTGTCATAAATTTCGGAAAGAGGGATGCTGATCTGCAAACAATTTATTTCCAGAACTGCTTCGGGCTTTTTATATTCTTCCAATTCCCAGTGCAGGTTTGCATTTAAACGAAATATTTCCACATGTATGGCCTGGCTGTCAACCAGTATGTATTCCTTTAAGGTGGGTATATCCCGGTAAAGGCTGAATTTTCCACCCCTGTCATAATTACGGGTAAAAGGAGAAAGTATTTCAACCAGTACAGTGGGATGAATAGCTGTGTCTCCATCAACAGGTGACATCTTCAACTCGCCGCAGAAAATTGAAATATCAGGATAAGTAAACAATGTGTTCTCGGGTATGTTAATACGCATATCCGGGCCATAGGGCTGGCATAACTTGCCTTTTAACCTTGCACCCATCCCAATAAAAAGATTAGAGAAAATTATATTATGCCTGTTGGCAGCGCCGGACATCGCCAATAATTCACCATGCCCCTGCATCTGAAAAATTTCGCCCAGGTAATATTCATGCCGTTCCGTTGCAGCTTTTTCAAATTCCAGGTATTCCTGTACGGTGAATTTTTTCTTGCCGTAGGCCACGATAGGTTCATGCACTTCCATGTCCCTAATTTACAAATTTATTTTCTATTCTTCCGTTCTTGCACTCGCCGCATCAATGATACGCCCAAAGAAAATCGCATTCATAAAAAGTTTGCTGCCGCCCAGCCAGAAAGCCCGGAAGTTGGGATTATCGGCAATATGGATTACCCGGCCATTGCCAACTGTATTGACTACTACCGCAGCCGAGTTCTTGATGGCATCCATATTTTCTTTGCTCACCCAGCCGCTTTGCAGCGGCTTGTTTCCATAAAAAAATGGAGTGGCATAGGGATTTTTGCTTTTCTCCATAAAAACCCTGTTGGCTTTAAAAAGGCTTACTGATTTGTTATTGTACCCATAGGCAAGTGGATGAGCTAAATCTGCATCGGCGCCAAAGATGGCCCCCTGTATTTGCTGCGAACCATCTATCTGTTCCCGGTCGGTGTAAGAAAGTTTTTGTGTGCTGTCCACTGCAGCTTTCGCCCTTTTCAGTTTTACATCGCTGATGCCGTTTTGCGATGCCCAGCTCACTGCTTCCTCTGAAAGAATTAATGTGCCGCCGCTTTGCACCCATGTTTTCAGTTTGTCTTTATTGATGTCGGGATAATTACCACCCACCATGATCAGGGTGTTGTATTTGCTCAGCTCCACCCGGTTGAAAACGGCCGGCTCCAGGTGTGTGGCTGTCATGTTCATCCGCTGGTCCAGCAGGTGCCATACTTCGCCGGCATCGGTGGCGTTTACACCCGGGCCGGTTATCATAGCCACTGAAGGTTTGCCGATGCTGACAAATTTATTACTGCCCAGATCGCTGCCGCTGCCGGCTGCACCCGAGGAAACCGCATATATCTTCAGCATGTATTTCTCTGCCAGTGCGTTTATTCTTACCGCTACAGTTTCGGCATTGTCTGTTTGCATTTTCACCGGCACCAGCAATGTGCCATAGTCAAATTTCCTATTGCTGCCGTATATCTGCATTTCAAACGGGTTGGTAGCTACTTTTACTATCAGCCCGGCATTCAGCATTTCATTCAGCGCCGCAGGTGCGTACAGCTCATCCCACTCCAGCAGGTAAGCATAAGATGACTGACGGCCCGCCACTTCGCCTTTCGGAAAGTTCAGCGTCTCTGCTTTCGCCCCCATACCGGTTATGGCAGTCAGCTCTTTTGAAGGCAGGCCAAATGCCAACGGCATGGTCCAGGATGTGATGTCATAAAACAAACTGTCTTTGTAATCAAATGTTTTTTCAAAAATGGCCCTTATCAAACTGTGCTGTGGCTGATTGAGCGAAACGATAAAAGAACTTTCCCTCTCATAATCCTTATCCGCCCAACCTTCCGGCAGTTCATGTATTTCAATCTGGTGACGTTTGAGCATGGTGGCAAATTCAAATGTTTTTGCTTTGTCGTTTCTGTCGCCAAACACATATCCTTTTACAGGATATGCAGCAGCACGGCCGGGCGACTGTTTATAAAAATCCCGCTGGTATTCCAATAATTCTTTGCGCAACAGTTTGGCCCCTTCCAGCGTGGAGAGCGCCGTTACAAACTGGTTTTTGATAGTAAACGGAAAACTCAGCAGTCCATTCGCCGTTTGCTGCAGGTGACCTCTCGATGATGCCTGTTCGAATAAAATCCCGATGCAGCCCTGTACATCCGGATACGTGGAGCCTTTGCCATAATAAAAATCATCGTAATTTTCTTTGGTAAAATAGAGTGAGCCGATACGATCCAGATACTGTGCATGAAATTTTCCCAGCTTAGCTGTAAGCTCCTGGTTTTTAGCCGGGGTTAATGGATTTACTCTGGATGGCACACCCGGTTGAAAAAAGAAAGTAGCATTGCTCCCCTGCTCATGATGATCAGTAAGAATATTCGGTTTCCATTTATGGTACCACTTCAGCCGGTTCTGGCTTTCCACATGCACGGCAGGAAGCCAGTCCCGGTTCAGGTCGAACCAGTAGTGATTGAAACGGCCGCCCGGCCACACCTCATTAAACTCTCTTGAGTTGGGGTCGCTGACCAGGTTTTTACTCTTGTGTTGATTGGCCCATGTAGAAAAACGTTGAAGCCCGTCGGGATTAAAAGAAGGATCAAAAAGTATCACCACATTATCCAGCAAATCATCAATCTGTTTTCCCTGTGCCGCTGCTAAATAATATACGCTGAGTAATGCTGCGTTGGAGCCGCTTGGTTCATTGCCATGAATGGAATGACCCATCCAAACCACTACCGGCATATTATCAGCAGGCAGCGAAGAAGATTGCAACGGGTCGGTGAGTTTTACATGCTGCTGCCTTATCTCTTCCAGGCGTTGCTGGTTTTTGGGCGATGTGATGATCAGTAATACTTGCGGCCTGCCCTCGTAGGTAAAGCCCATTGTTTCCAGCTTTATTCTTTCCGGCGCTGCCGCTGCTACAGCTTTCATATAATTCACCAGGCGGTCATGGGTGATATGCCATTCTCCCACTTCATGATGGACCACATCTTTGGGTTTGGGAACGGAGGGATTGTAAGTAACGGAGTCGGGCAGGTAATATTTTAGATCCTGGGCAAAGAGTGAATAATAAATGGTGAATAGTGAGCTGGCAAGCAGGAGTTTTTTCATACCGTGCTGTTATGAGCGGGAAATTACAGAATCGGCAGCAAATGACCAGCGTTAAATAAAGCGGTAAATCACTATTTTCAGGTATGCAAAATGTTGTATTAAAAACACTGCAGCACCGGGGCATGGAGTGCATCGGGATTTATTTTGAGAACTCATCAAAATTGAACGACGCCATCCGGAAAGGGGCGGGGGCCAAATGGAGCCAGACCAACAAGTGCTGGTATGTGCCGCTGAGCAAAGAAAATTACAATAAGTTATTTTTTGCGCTAAAGGGGAAAGCGGGGATTGAAAATTCTGAATTGAAAAAATACCTTGAAAACAAAA
>Ga0209398_1000104_pt1 | contig 65332 bp, 62 predicted proteins | sample AshMeaBigSpring_FD_184125 | JGI IMG/M metagenome (GOLD analysis project Ga0209398, IMG submission 184125) | Groundwater microbial communities from Big Spring, Nevada to study Microbial Dark Matter (Phase II) - Ash Meadows Big Spring (SPAdes)... | ecosystem: Environmental > Aquatic > Deep...
GGCATCGGCTGCGGTCGATCCTGGCGGCGCGGTCGAAGCCGCCGCGGTCGAAGCTGCACTCGGCGCACTCGCCGGCATCGATGCGCACCGCATCGTGTTCGTGGATGGGCGTTATCGCGGCGAGCACTCGCACGGCAAGGCGGCAGCCGGCATCGAGGTCAAGCCGCTCGGCGAGGCACTCGATGCCGCCCAGGACAAGGTCGGCGAGGCGCTCGCGGCAACGAGCGGCCCGGCCGAGGATGCCGTGCTGGCGCTCAACACGGCTTTCATGACCGATGGCGCGGTGGTGCGCGTTCAGTCGGGCGCCGAGCCCGCCAAGCCGTTGCTCCTCGTGTTCGTGCGGGCTGGCGCCGCGGCGCAGTCCATTACGACCCGCAACGTCGTCAGCGTTGGCGCTGGCGCACGCCTGACGCTCCTCGAGGCGCATGTGGCGCTTGCCGGCGCAGGTGATCAGGCGCAGGTCAACACGCTGACCGAGATGGTTGTCGCCGACGGCGCTCGCGTCGCTCACATCAAGGCTATGGCCGAGGCGTCGAGCGTCACCCATCTCGCTACCTGGTCCGTGACGCTCTGTCGAAATTCAGCCTACCGGGCGTTCCAGTTGACCGCCGGCGTCGGCCTCGCGCGCAATCAATCGTTCGTCACGTTCAAGGGCGAGGGCGCCAAGCTCGATTTCTCCGGCGCGTTCCTTGCGCGCGGTGCCGAGCACGTCGATACGACGCTCGTTGTCGACCACGCGGTGCCCCACTGCGAGAGCCGCGAGCTGTTCAAGGGCGTGCTCGACGGCCGCGCCCGCGGCGTCGTCCAGGGCAAGGTCATCGTGCGGCCCGGTGCACAGAAGACCGACGGCAAGCAGATGGCGCAGGTGCTGATGCTGTCGGAGGACGCCGAGTTCGACAGCAAGCCCGAGCTCGAGATCCATGCCGACGACGTCGTCTGCGGTCACGGCTCGACCAGCGCCGAGATCGATCCCGACCTCGTCTTCTACTGCCGCTCGCGCGGCATCTCCGAGGCGGAGGCCCGCGCCCTGCTGATCGAGAGCTTCATCGGCGAGGCGATCGACAAGGTGGAGCATGCGGCGACCCGCGAAGCGCTGATGGCGATGGCTCTCGGCTGGCTCGGCCGGGGGAGGCCCGCATGAACGTACAGATCCCGCGCACGGACGCCTTGCCTCGTGCCTTCGACGCGGAGCGGCTGCGTGCCGACTTCCCGATCCTCTTCCGCAATGTCTATGGCAAACCGCTGGTCTATCTCGACAGCGCGGCCAGCGCCCAGAAGCCGCAGGCCGTCATCGAGGCGATGGATCATGCGCTGCGCTACGAGTATGCGAACGTCCATCGCGGCATCCATTTCCTCTCCAATGCGGCGACGCAGAGATACGAGGAGGCGCGCGAGACGACGCGGCGCTTCCTCAATGCGCGCCACAGCGAGGAGATCGTCTTCACCAAAAACGCGACCGAGGCGATCAACCTCGTCGCGCAGGCGTGGGGCCGGGGGGCGGTGAAGGCAGGCGACGAGATCATCCTGTCGATCATGGAGCACCACTCCAACATCGTGCCCTGGCACTTCCTGCGCGAGCGCCAGGGCGCCGTGCTCAAGTGGGCTCCGGTCTCCGATTCGGGCGAGTTCCTGCTCGACGCCTTCGCGAAGCTCATCACCCCGCGCACGCGGATGATCGCGCTGACGCAGGTCTCGAACGTGCTCGGCACCGTCGTGCCGATCAAGGAGATCTGCCGCATCGCGCACGCCCGCGACGTGCCCGTGCTGGTCGACGGCAGCCAGGGCGCCGTGCATCTGCCGGTCGACGTGCAGGATCTCGACTGCGACTACTACGCCTTCACCGGCCACAAGGTCTACGGTCCGTCCGGCATCGGCGTCCTCTACGGCCGCAAGGCGCTGCTCGAGAAGCTGCCCCCGTTCCTCGGCGGCGGCTCGATGATCGAGAGCGTGCACACCGACCGCATCAGCTACGGCCAGCTCCCGAACCGGTTCGAGGCCGGCACGCCGCCGATCGTGGAGGCGATCGGGCTCGCCGCGGCGCTCAGCTACATGATGCAGGTCGGCCGCGCCGAGATCGCCGCGCACGAGCATGCGCTCAAGGACTACGCGCACGCCCGGCTCGGCGACCTCAACTGGCTGAAGATCTACGGCGCGACGCCGGGGAAGGGCGCCATCGTGTCGTTCACGATCAGCGGCCTGCACCCTCACGACGTGTCGACGATCATCGATCGCTCGGGCGTCGCGATCCGCGCCGGCCACCACTGCGCCCAGCCGCTGATGGAGCGCTATGGCGTCGCGGCCATGTGCCGGGCGTCGTTCGGGCTTTACAATACGAATGCGGACGTCGATGCTCTGGCCGAGGCGCTGATCAAGGCGCACGAGTTCTTCGCATGAGCATGGAGATGGTCGAGAAACCGTCAGATCCGACCGCGCGCGAGACGACCCAATCGTCGCCGGGAGCGGATTTTGAGTCATCGCGCCCGCCCTCGCTCGCCGAAGGTGGCACGCCCGTTGCCGGCTCGAAGCTCTCGGCGGAAGAGCTCGAGCAGATGACCGCCGACATCGTCGCGGCGTTGAAGACGGTCTACGATCCAGAGATCCCGTCCGACATCTACGAGCTCGGCCTCATCTACAGAATCGACATCGACGACAACCGCCATGTCGCGATCGAGATGACGCTGACGGCGCCCGGCTGTCCGGTCGCCGGCGAGATGCCGGTGTGGGTCGAGAACGCGGTCAACACGGTCGCCGGCGTCTCCGGCTGCACTGTGACCCTCACCTTCGAGCCGCCCTGGGACAAGGACCGCATGAGCGACGAGGCCAAGCTCGCGCTCAACATGTTCTGACCGCGTCACCCGACCAGCATGCCCTCGAGCGGGATCGCCGGGCGCTCGCCCTTCAGCAGGTCGGCGGCGATGCGCGCGGCGCCCGGTGCCATCGTCCAGCCCATGTGGCCGTGGCCGGCGTTGTAGAACACGTTGGTGTACCGGTGGCGGCCGAACCGGGGCGTGCCGTCGGGCGTCATCGGCCGCAGGCCCGCCCAGTAGGTGGGCGCCGCGTAGTCCGCTCCGTCCGGAAACAGGTCGCGGATCGCGCCGAGCATGTGCGTGAAGTCCTCCGGCCGGTGGCTCTTGTCGAACCCGGCGAACTCGGCGGTGGCGGTGACGCGCAGGCGGTCGCCGAAACGGGCGTAGGCGATGAGGTTGTCCTCGTCGACCCCGCCGACGGTCGGCGGGTTGTTGCGCCCGCCGATCGGCAGCGTCACCGAGTACCCCTTGATCGGATAGACCGGCAGCGCGACGCCGAGCTCGCGCGCGAGGCGCGGCGCAAAGGCGCCGAGGCACATGATGCAGGCGTCGGCGGGGATGCGCCCGGCGCTGGTCAGCGCGGCGGTGACGCGGTCGGCGGTCGTCTCGAAGCCGGTGATCTCGGTGGCGAAGCGGTAGGTCACGCCGTTGTCGCGGGTGTGGGCGGCGAGCGCCTCGGTGAACACGCGCGCGTCGCCGCTTTCGTCGCTCGGGCAATGGATCGCACCGGCAATGCGATCCTTCACCGGTGCCAGCGCCGGGTCGATGCGCGCCGCCGCATCGCGGTCGATGACCGCAAGTTCCAGACCTTCTTCGGTCAGGATCCGCGTGTTGGCGGCGCCGCGCGCAAAAGATTCGGACGTGCGATAGAGATAGAGCAGGCCGCCCGTGACAGCGTGGTAGGCGATGCCGGTCTCGGCGGCGATGCGGTGCAGCTGCTCCTGGCTGTAACGGCACAGGCGCACCTTGCGCCTAGTGTTGGTGCTGGCCTTCGCCTCCGTGCAGTTCATCAGGAAAGCCCAGGTCCATGCCCACAGCGCCGGATCGAGGCTCGGCTTGAACCGCAGCGCCTGTCCGCCATCGAACAGCGACTTCCAGAGGATTCGCGGTGCCTTCGGCGACGACCAGGTGTAGGCGTGGCCGGGCGCGACGAGGCCGGCATTGGCGAAGCTGGTCTCCTGGGCGACCGCCGGATGCCGCTCGATCACCGTGACCTCGTGGCCGTCTTTCATGAGCTCGTAGGCGGTGGTGACGCCGACCACGCCGGCGCCGAGCACCAGCACACGCATGTCGCATCTCCGAAGCGGCTCCGGCGGCGCGCTTGCCGCTCTCCAGGTTCGATGCCAGGATCGGCGCGATCGGGAGGGGCGTCAACTCGAGATCGATGCCGTCATCGCGCCCGTCCGGCAGCGGGACATGGAGAGCGAGCATGCGCTACCACAAGGTGCCGCACGCGACGGATGCGGGGCTCGGGGGCCGGGCGCGGATCGGCCTGCTCGTGCTGAAGACCGACCAGACCATCGAGCACGAGGCGCGGGAGATGCTCGCCGGCATCGACGGTGTCGCCCTGCATCACGCGCGCCTCTACAACGATGCGATCATCAGCCGCGACACACTGCTCGCGATGAAGCCACTGATCCCCGGCGCGGCGGCACTGCTGCCGGCCGAGTGGGGCTTCACGGCGATCGGCTATGCCTGCACCTCGGGCGCCATGGTGATCGGGGAAGCGGAGGTCGAGCGGCTGGTCAGGTCGGAGCATCCGCGGTCGGCGGTGACCAACCCGGTCACGGCTTGCCTCGCCGCGTTCCGGGCGCTCGCCGCGCGGCGGATCGCTGTGGTCACGCCGTATGCGCGTGCCGTCAACGATACGATCGCCGCCGGCCTCTCGGCCCGCGGGCTCGAGGTCGCCGCCTTCGCGTCCTTCGAGGAGCCGGACGATGCGATCGTCGGCCGCATCACGCCTGCGGCCGTGCTCGCCGCGGCGCGCGCCGCGATCTCGGGCGTCGCCGTCGATGCGGTGTTCGTCTCGTGCACCAGCCTCAGGCTCGCGGCCGCCATCGACGGCATGGAAGCGGCGCTCGGCGTGCCCGTCACGTCGAGCAACCACGCGACGATCTGGCACCTGCTGCGGCTCGCCGGCATCGCCGACCGGATCGACGGCTTCGGCCGGCTCCTGCGGCTCGGTCTCGCCGCAGCGCCGGCCGCGGCGGCCGAGTAGAGCCGGAAGCTATCTGTTGAAGCAGGCGTTGACGCCCGGGATCCAGTTCCATTTCGGCCCGGCGTCGGCCGTGCCGACCTGCTTCAGGCAGAGCTTGCGCGCGCAGGCGCAGACCGCCGGAGGATTGCCGTATTTGTTGACGCAAAGGTCATAGTGGGTCGCGCACGTGTCCGCCCGTGTCGCGGTCGACGGTGCCACGGCCGCCAGCATGACCAATCCAAGCCCCAAAACCGTCACGCGCATCGTTTCCTACCCCTGGTCCGGTGTTCCGCGGCTTCTGCTCGAAGCCAGCACGGATGCTACACGCTGCCATCGCCCGCGTTCAAGCGGCCGCGCAGGCCCTCGGCGCGCCGCGCAGGGACGACCAGGTCGTCCGTTAACGTGCCACCCGCGAGCCGATGGACGGCATGCGCGCAAGGGCTTAGACTGACCGGTCAATTCGAGGATCGGCCCCGCGCTCGAGCGGGCCCCGACGCAGCCTGTGGAACGATCGCCGGTCGGCCGCTGCTGCGTCGCGTCGCAGGAAGAGTTCGCGTGCAGGATCGACGAGTTCAAGGCGTGCGTTCGGGTGCGTTGGCGCCGTTGCCTCCGGCATCGCGGCTGGCACCCGCCTTGCCGCGCGCCGACGATGTGCCGGGCCGCATCCAGGTGTGGGACCTGCCGATCCGCTTCTTCCATTGGGCGTTGACCGCGGCGGTCATTGCGGCCTGGTTCTCCGCCGGCCTCGATCCGGTCGTCCACTACTGGGCTGGCTACGCGGTCGCCGGCCTCGTCGGCTTCCGCCTGTGGTGGGGCTTTGCCGGCTCGCGGTTCGCCTTGTTCAGCGATTTCGTCCGCTCGCCCGTCGCGGTGTGGCGGTTCGTGCGCGATGCCGCGCGCTTCCAGTCCCGCCGCTACATCGGCCACGACCCGCTCGGCGCGGTGCTGGTGCTCGCCATGCTCGGCCTGCTGATCGTGATCTGCGCGACAGGCTGGTTCATGCCGGGGAAAGGCGACGAGGAACTCGCCTGGGTCCGCGAGCTCCACCAGCGCTCGTCCAACGTGCTGCTCGGCTTGATCCCCTTTCATCTGCTCGGCGTGCTGATCTCGGGATGGCTCCACGAGGAGAACCTGATCGCTTCGATGTTCACGGGATGGAAGCGGGTCGACCACGGCGACGAGCTGCCGCAGGTCATCCGCTCGCAGGAGCAGCGGCTGCTCGACCGCATCCGCGCCATCGAGGCACTGTCGGTCATGGCGCTGCTGTCGGGAGGCGCGCTGGCGCTCGGCCTGTGGATGCGCGAGCCCGATCAGCGGTCGGCTCAGGTGTCGCGTGGCAGCGAGGCGGTCGCGGTGCAGCCGGTGCAGACGATCCCGTCGGCGCCGGCAACCTCCGGACTGCCGGCCGGTGATCGGGCCCAGCTTCTAGCCGAGCTGAACGAGGCGCGGGCCAAGGCGCTGCGCGACGTGGCGACCGCTCGCGCCGACGCGGAGCGCGAGTTCGAGGCGCGGTTCAAGGCCGCTCGCGAGCAGGCCGCGGCGGACGCGGCGCAGCGCGTGCGCGAGGCTCGCGATCAGGCGCTCGCCGAGCTGAAACAGACCGCGGCGCAGACCCCGAGGGCCGATGCCGGCACGCGCGTCGGCTCGGCCGAGACGGCATCGGGCGCCGGGCGGCTCGACGAGGCGACGATCAGGCAGCTGATGGCGTTCGGTATGACCGAGCGCAACTCGATGGTCGCCATCCTGTCGAGTGGCGGCCGGCTCTATGACAACTGGTTCGGCGCGCTCGGCAAGGCGTCGCCCCGGTCGGCGCACCCCTCGTGGCCCAAGGAGCGTGCGGCGGCGAGCGCCGGCGACACCTGGCGGTGTGCGGCCTGCCATGGCTTCGATTATCGCGGCGACCCGGGTGGCGCGCGTCTGCAGGGCGCGGGCGTGCCCTATGTCAGCATCCGTGCCGCCGAGCGTACTGACCTCGAGCGCATGGTGACGACCATGGGCGATGCGCGCCACGGCTATACCGACGAGATGATCCCGCGCGGCGCCAAGATCCAGCTGGCGATGTTTCTCAACAAGGGCCAGTACACGGCGACGCGATATTTCGCGGCGGACGGCAAGGCGCGGGGGGCGGCAGCGCGTGGCAAGGACATGTTCGTCAACGCGTGTGCGAGCTGTCACGGCTTCAACGGCAAGCTCGCGGTGCGCGGCAATGCCGCCGCGCCGCTCGGCGCGATCGCGATCGAGAGCCCGGCGGAGGTGTTCCACAAGGTCCGCAACGGCCACCCTGGGGCTGCAACGGCCGCGCTCAGGCCTTTCCCGCTCGCGACCCAGACCGACGTCCTCGCCTACATCCAGACGCTGCCGCGCAATTGACCGCGGCCGTCAGCGGTTGGTGAGCTTGAGCTCGATGCGGCGGTTGCGGCGGAAGATCTCTTCGCCCGCCCCCTGCTCGAGCGGCTGGAACTCGCCGTAGCCGGCAGCGACCAGCCGGTTCGAGGGCACCCCGCGCGAGGCGAGGTAGCGTACGACCGAGATGGCCCGGGCCGTCGACAGCTCCCAGTTCGAGGGGAACTCGCGGCTGGCGATCGGGCGGGTGTCGGTGTGGCCGTCGACCTGCAGCGCCCAGTCGACCTCCTTCGGGATGGCGCGCTCGAGGTCGACGATCGCCTGCGCGAGCTGGTCCATCGCGGCGAGGCCTTCCGGTGTCATCTGCGCCTGGCCGGACGGGAACAGCACCTCCGACTGGAACACGAACCGGTCGCCGACGACGCGGATGTCCTTGCGGTCTTTCAGGAGCTCGCGCAGACGGCCGAAGAAGTCGGACCGGTAGCGGCGCAGCTCCTGCGTCTCGCGCGCCAGTGCCACATTGAGGCGGCCCTGGAGGTCCTTGAGCTGGATGCTGTCGTCCGAGCTCTTTCTTTCCGAGGCATTCAGCGCCTCGTTGAGCGCGGCCATCTGCCGGCGCAGCTGCAGGAGCTGCTGGTTGAGGAGGTCGACTTTCGCCTGCGCCTCGTCGGAGAGCTTCTTCTGCTCGTCGGCCTCGCTCGCCGCCGCCGACAGCCGCACGGCCGCCGCCTTGGCCTTCTCGTCGCTCGCGAGCGCGAGGCCCGAGAGCTTGGTATTGTCCTCGCGCAGCGCCGCGAGCGTCGCCTGCACGGCCGAAAGCTCGTCCTCGACCGTCTTGGCCTTGCCCTTCTCGAGGGAGAGGAGGTTGGTCAGCTCCGAGATTTGCCGGGTGAGCCGCTTGAGGGCATTGTCCTTGCCGCTGCTCTCCTGCGAGACGAAATACTGGGCGAGCATGAAGATCGACAGCAGGAAGGTCATCACCAGGAGCAGCGTCGAGAGCACGTCGACGTAGCCCGGCCAGAACAGGCCGTGCTCGCCACCTTTGCGCGCTCGTCCGCGTGTCATGCCGGGTTCAGCCCTTGCGCATCGCGTTGTCGATGAAGCCGCGGATCACGTTGGAGACCTCGGCTTGCTTCACCGCCTGCTCGTCGACCCACTGGCGCACGATGCCCTGCTCGGCGCGCATCTGCGTGACGAGCTGGTTGACGCCGTTTGCGAGCTCGCGCACCGCCTCCTGGCCCTGCGCGCCTTCCTGCTGGGCGGCCGGCAGCGTCGCGACCAGCCGGTCGGCGAGCTCGGCGATCGAGCGCTGCACCTCGTAGATGGCGGTATAGAGCTGGCGGCTCATCTGGTCGGTCGAGGTCGATCCGCCGGGCGTGAGCTCGGTGATGCCCGAGAGCCATTCCTCGAGCTCGTTGTAGAACCGGTTGTGGGCCTGGCTCGCCTGCAGCTCGAGGAAGCCGAGGATCAGCGAGCCGGCGAGCCCGAACAGCGAGGAGGCGAACGCGGTGCCCATGCCCTGCAGCGGCGCGGCAAGACCCGACTTCAGCTCCTCGAACACGATCACGCTGTCGCTCGCCTTGGTGTCGAGGGAGGAGATCGTCTTGCCGACCGAGGTGATCGTCTCGAGCAGGCCCCAGAACGTGCCGAGCAGGCCGAGGAAGACGAGCAGTCCGACCAGATAGCGGCCGGTATCGCGCGCCTCGTCGAGCCGGGAGGCGATCGAGTCCTTGATCGACTGCATCGAGGCGGTCGACAGCGACAGGACGCCGGTGCGGTCGCGCAGCATGGTCGCCATGGGTGCGAGCAGCACCGGCTGGTGCGAGATGGCGAGGCCCGGGTCGGCGATGCGGAAGGCGTTCACCCAGCGGATTTCGGGATAAAGCCGGATCACCTGGCGGAAGGCATAGAGAATGCCGAAGGCGAGGACGCCGATGATGAGCCCGATCAGTGCCGGGTTGGTCTTGAACGAGGCGATCAGCGTCGGCGCGATGATGGCGACGATGAAGCTGCACAGCATCAGGAAGACGAACATGCGGATCAGGTACACGCCCGGGGTCGTCAACGTGCGATGCAGCGGGGCGCTCGAGATGTCCGACTGTCGCTTTCTGGCCATGTCCGCCCTGCCCCTCCCTGTCCCCGGCAGCCGTTATAGCTGGTCCAGGGCAATTCGGATGCCAGTAAAAGCGGGCAACTTCGTGCCCTTCGCGCCGGTTTTGTGATCCTCGTTCAAGCCGTCCCGGCCGCGGCTGCCGCCAGCACCGGCCGCAGCGCCTCGACGATGGCCTTGTTGCCGGCGATGATGCTGCCGGTGTCGAGGTAGCGCTCGCCCCCCTCGAGGTCCTGGGCGATGCCGCCGGCTTCCCGCAGGATGACGATACCGGCTGCCATGTCCCAGGGCCCGAGCGCATGCTCCCAGTAGCCGTCAAAGCGGCCGGCGGCGGTGAACGCCAGGTCGAGTGCGGCGGAGCCTGTCCGGCGGAGCCCCGTCACCTCCTTCATCAGCACCTCGGCCTCCTTCAGGAAGCGGGCGTGGCGGGGCCGGCCGCGGTGAGGGATGCCGGTCGTGAGCAGCGCATCGGCGAGCTCCTTGCGGGCGGCGACGCGCAGCCGTTTGCGATCGTTGACGAACGCGCCTTTGCCCTTCTCGGCGGTGAACATCTCGTCGGTGATGGGGTTGTAGATCAGGCCTGCGACCAGCTCGCCGTCGCGCTCGAGGCCGATCGAGATCGCGAAGTGCGGCACGCCATGCAGGAAGTTGGTCGTGCCGTCGAGCGGGTCGACGATCCAGCGGTGGGATCTGTCGGCGCCGTCGACCGCGCCGCGCTCCTCCATCAGGAAGCCGTAGCCGGGCCGCGCCTTCGCGAGCTCGTTGAACAGGATATCCTCGGCGCGGAAGTCGGCGGCCGAGACGAAGTTCGCCGGACCCTTGACCGAGACCTGCAGGTTCTCGACCTCGCCGAAGTCGCGCGTCAGGCTGCGCGCCGCCTTGCGCGCCGCACCGACCATGACGTTCATCAGCGCGGAGGCCGGCATCGGCTACTCGTGGCGAGGTGGTGGCTCATGAAGGCACCGACTAACGGCTTCGTCGACCGATAGCAAGCGCGCCGGCGACGCCATCTCAAACATGATCAACACGCCCGCCGTCGCCGAACAACCCATGCGGAAAGAGGACCATGAGCGCGCTCAAGGCGAGGAAGGCGGCGGCGTCGCGGTACTCCGGTCCGAGATAGCCCGACCACAGCGTCTCGAACAGCCCGAGCAGCAGGCCGCCGAGGAACCCGCCTGCGACCGAGGTCAGGCCGCCGGTGATCGCGACGAACAACGTCTTGAGGCCGATCACGAGGCCGCCGTGGAACGTCGCGACGCCGTAGCTCAGCGCGAGCAGCACGCCCGCCGCCGCCGCGGTCGCCGAGGCGAGCGCGAACGTGATGGCGAGCGTGCGCCGCACGTCGACGCCGGTCAGCTCGGCCATCAGCAGGTCCTCCGAGCAGGCGCGCCAAAGCCGGCCGAAAGCGTGCCGCCGGACGAGCGCGACGAGCAGGCCGGCGGCGAGCGCGGCGAGCGCCACCACGATCAGCTGGATCGGCGTCGCGCTGACGGCGAACCCCTCGGTCCCCCCGAGCCCGATCGGCGTGGCGGCGACCGGCTTCAGCCAGCGCTCGCGGCTGTCGTTGGAAAGCCGCATCGCCTCCTCCATGGCAATGGCGAGGCCGAGCGTCGCAACGAGCATGGCGAGCGAGCTGTGGCCGAGCAGAGGGCGGATGGCGGTCCGCTCGATCGCGGCGCCTGCAAGGGTCGTGTGCAGCACCGCGAGCAGGCCGGCGAGCACGATCGGCAGGAAGGTCTCGCCCGGCAGTCTCAGCATCAGCCACAGCGCCGTGTTGACGGTGGTGTAGCCGGCCCAGATCGCGAAGGCACCGAAGGCGAGGTTGATCCGCCGCGTGATGGCATGGATCAGGACGTAGGATACCGCGAGCAGGCCGTAGACGGCGCTCACCTGCAGCGCATTCACGAGTTGCTGGGCGAGGTAGGCGAGGTCCATACTGTGTCCGTCGGCCCGCGACCGGCAGCGGTCGGGTTTTCACGGGGCTTGCCATGCACGTCTACCAGACTTTCGCGCGGCTTCCGCGCGCACTGGCGCGGTCACTGATGCTTGCGGCCGCACTGTCGGCGGCGGCGTGCTCCGACCCGGCGCGGCCCTATGTCGAGGTCGAGGGCGGCGGGTTCATCTTCAACTACCGCATCGCCGAGGTGTTCTACGGTGTCGCGCTGAGACCGCTGCGCACGCTCGAGGCCGGCACGGTGCTCGAGGCCGAGTTCGAGGACCCGACGGGAGGGCCGGGGCTGGTCGTGCGCGAGACGGTCGCGGGCGCGCGCCTCGCCTACAGCCTGCGCTCGCCGCCGGTCACAGGCGTGGTCAAGGATCGGCCCTACCGGGTCGAGGTCCGGGTGCTCGCGCCCTCGACCGGGGCCGTGCTCGGCCGCATCGAGGCCCGCTTCAAGTCGGATCTCGACCAGAGCATCATGCCGAACGCTCCCCTGACCATCGGCGCCGGCACCACGCCGAACCCGGCCGTGCCGACCAACCAGTGAGCGCCGGTCCTCGAGGCGGATCGCCGGCGGGTGGTCACGACTCGTGTCCGGCCCGCGCCGTCTGTGCCAGCACGCCCTGGCGGCGGCGGTCGCGCAGCCAGGGCAGCAGGAGGGAAGCGGCGACCATGATCCAGAGCACGTTGCCGATGGTGGAGGAGAACAGCACCGTGATGTCGCCCTGCCCGACGCGGAGCGCGCGCAGGAGGTAGGTCTCGAACAGCGGCCCCGACCTGCGCTCGCGCGCGATGTAGCTTGCCGCCGCCGCGCAGTCCTCCGCGCCGTTGGCGATGTCGCATGGGATGTCGCGATGCTTGGCCGAGCGGCCGTAGCCCTCCATGTCGACGCACCAGGCGTCGAAGCCGCGGGAGGCAAAATAGTCCATCACCGAGCTGTCCGGGCGGCCCGGCACGTCGAGGTCGAACGTCGGCGTCGAGGCCATGGAGGAGCCGTGCACGAACAGGATCGTGCCGCGCTTCGCGGTTCCCGCCGGCACCGCCTTCTCCCACAGGAACAGCCGCACGTCGCCATCCGGCGTGGGCTTCGTCGTCCAGTGCTCCCGGCCCCTGATCCGCTCCATTGCGGTCTCCCCGATGGCATCCGGCGGCACGTTCCGACATCGCGCCCGCCAAGGAAGCGTAGGGCGGCAAGCCAGTTGCCGAGGCCGGGGCGGTATCATAGAGATCGGTTCGCAGCAGTGGACCGAGGGCCGGGAAGCCATGACCAGGATCAGCCGCGCTGACGCGCGGATAGGCAACGGCGGCAAGGCTCCGAGCCCGGCTCTCGCTCTCCTCGTCCTGCTCGCCGCGACTGCCGCCGCGCCGGAGCCGATGCATCTCCCCGGCATCCCGGTCGACCTCATCCTGTTCGCATTGACCCTGCTCGGCGTCGCACGCTTTCACCATCACACATTCGCCGTGGCGATGACCGGCCTGGCCGCGATCACGCTTTACAGGCTCGGCTTCACCGGATTCAAGACGGGCTCGGGCCGCACAAGCAGCGGGCCGAGCTGCCGGCACCTCCGGCGGTCGTCGCGAGCGCAGCGGTTCGCTGAGCTGAGAGTTCGTCGTCGCGTGGAGTGGCGCACATGAAGGTCGTGATCATCGGCGGCGCGGGCATGGTCGGGCGCAAGCTTGCGCAGCGGCTCGCCAAGGAGGGCCGGATCGGAGGCCGCGAGCTGACCGCGCTGACGCTCTATGATGTCGTCGCCGCCGAGAAGCCTGCGGGCGCCGCATTCCCCGTGACGATCGCGACCGGCGACCTGCCGGCGAAGGGGGAGACCGACAAGCTCCTCGCCGGCAAGCCGGACATCGTCTTCCATCTGGCCGCGATCGTCTCGGGCGAGGCCGAGCAGGACTTCGACAAGGGCTACCGGATCAATCTCGTCGGCACGCAGAACCTGCTCGAGAGCCTCAGGCACAACTACCAGGGGGACGTGCGCAAGCCGCGGCTCGTCTTCACCTCCTCGATCGCGGTGTTCGGTGCGCCGTTCCCCGACCGGATCGGCGACGAGTTCTTCACCACGCCGTTGACCAGCTACGGCACGCAGAAGGCGATCGGCGAGTTGCTGCTCGCCGACTACACGCGCAAGGGGCTGGTCGACGGCATCTCGATCCGGCTCCCGACCATCTGCGTGCGGCCCGGCGCGCCGAACAAGGCCGCCTCCGGCTTCTTCTCCAACATCTGCCGCGAGCCGCTCGCCGGTCAGGAGGCGGTGCTTCCGGTCTCCGACGAGGTGATGCACTGGCACGCCTCGCCGCGCGCCGCGGTCGGCTTCCTGCTGCACGCGGCGACCATCGACGGCGAGAAGGTCGGCGCGCGCCGCAATCTGACGATGCCGGGGCTTGCCGTGACGGTCGGTGAGCAGATCGAGGCCTTGCGCAAGGTCGGCGGCGAGAAGGTCGTGAAGCGTATCCGGCGCGCGCCGGACCCCTTCATCCAGAAGATTGTCGCCGGTTGGCCGCGCAACTTCGACGCGCAGCGGGCGACGGCACTCGGGTTCCGGGCCGAGGCGACGTTCGAGGAAATCCTGAAGGCCCACATCGACGACGAGCTCGGCGGTCGGATCGCCTGACGAGCGACGCGACATGCGTCTGCAACCGCCTTTTCGATAACGCACTTTTGCGCGGTCAAGGTCTGTTCAAGAGCAATCCGAACGTATAAAACTGGCGTAGTTGCGGGGGTTGAGGCCAAAACCGGAATCCCTGGATCATATTCGCGCCATACTAGTGCGCGATTTGGCGTCTGGATCACGCCAGGGCTGCAAGCGAGGGCAGCTATCGCCGATGCAGCAACATCGGCCGCAAGGCTCAGAACGGCCGGCTCGAAGGGGCAATAGACCCCGGAGCTGAGGCCGAACGCCGCGGGGGCAACACTTGCGTCCGTGATCTTGCCGTGGCTTTCGTCAGGCAAAAACAGAGCCGTGCAGCATGCGTGAGCATGCGATGATAGAGACTTACCCTCTCCAACAAGCGGCATGGAACTCCTGAGGCTCACCCAATGGCGAATCTGAACTTTTCGGCGAAGTCGCGGGCGCTCGAGGCACGATCGCCACGCGTCGGCGTGGAGCCGACGTCACCCGGTAACGGCGTTCGCTTCCTCGGGACGTGTGTCAACGGCCGGACGGCTGCTGCGCCGTCGGCAAGGCCGGCGTTTGATCCTTCGACCTTCCGCGATGTCGCCCGCACCGTACTGCCGATCGAATTCCAGGGCTGTGAGATCAAGTTCGACGCGCACGCCTACGAGGACGACAGCGCCTCCTTTCAGGCGATGGCGCTGGTGCGCAACATCCAGAACGGCAAGGACGAGCTGCCGGTCGTGCGCGTGCATTCGGGCTGCGTGACCGGCGACATCTTCCATTCGCTGCGTTGCGACTGCTACCAGCAGCTGCAGCGGTCGCTCGAGCTGCTGGTCGCGAGCCACAAGGGTGCGATCATCTACCTGCCCCACCACGAGGGTCGCGGCATCGGCCTGGTCAACAAGATCAAGGCCTATGCCGAGCAGGATCGCGGCCTCGACACCGTCGACGCCAACCTGTCGATCGGGGCGCCGGTCGATGCGCGCGACTACGAGCTCGCGGCCAAGATTCTCAAGGACCTCGGCTTCGGCACGATCCGGCTGATGACCAACAACCCCTTGAAGGTCGCGGCGCTCGGCGAGTTCGGCATCACGGTCGCCGAGCGGGTCGAGATCGTCACCGAGCCGTCGCAGTACAATGAGCGGTATCTGGCGACGAAACGCCAGCGGATGGCGCATAAGCTCTGACGGCCGCGCCCGCCTAGCCGAGCTGAGCCCGCGCGCCCCGCGAGGTCGCCTCGCGGGGCTCTTCATTGCGCGGCCCGCGCCCGCCTCAAGGCTCCCGGCGCGCGGCGAAGAACGCGGTCAGCAAGGCAGCCGCCTCCGTCGCGGCGATGCCGCCGTAGAGCTCCGGCCGGTGGTGGCACGTCGGCTGGTGGAAGATCCGCGGGCCCGTCTCGACACCGCCGCCCTTGGGGTCCGCGGCGCCCCAGTAGAGGCGGCGCACGCGGGCGAGCGAGATGGCGGTGGCGCACATCGGGCAGGGCTCGAGCGTGACGTAAAGGTCATGGTCCGGAAGCCGCTCGGAGCCGGCGCGCGAGCAGGCCAAGCGCAAGGCGAGGACCTCGGCATGGGCGGTCGGGTCCGAGCGTTCGCGCGTCTCGTTGCCGGCCCGTGCCACGACCTGTCCGGTGCGGTCGACGACGACGGCACCGACCGGAACCTCGCCGCGCTTCGCTGCCGCCTGCGCTTGCTCGAGCGCCAGCGCCATGTAGCCGCCGTCGCTGGTCGATGCCATAAGGGTCCTTTGCGGCTCGGACTCGGCATCAGATGCGGAAAGCGCGACACGGTCAACCAGGCGGCAATCGCGCGCGGCGCAAGCAGGGCATGCGCGCACCCGAAGTGGCCACCGCGGCGGGCCATCCCGCGGCCGAGATGCGCATCGCCAAGGCGATGGCGAGGGCGGGTCTCTGCTCGCGCCGCGAGGCCGAGCGCTGGATCGAGGAGGGCCGCGTCTCGGTCAACGGCACAGTGCTCAAGTCGCCAGCCCGCGACGTCGGCCCTGCCGACACGGTGCTCGTCGACGGCACGCCGCTGCCGGTCGCCGGGGCGGTGCGGCTCTGGCGCTATCACAAGCCGCGCGGGCTGGTGACCACCCACAGTGACCCGCAGGGCCGGCCGACCGTGTTCGACAATCTGCCGAAGGGACTGCCGCGGGTGATCTCCATCGGCCGGCTCGATTTCAACACCGAGGGCCTGCTGCTGCTGACGACCGACGGCGCGCTCGCCCGCCATCTGGAGCTGCCGAGCACCGGCTGGCTGCGCCGCTACCGGGTGCGCGCGTTCGGCCGCGTGACGCAGGACCGGCTCGACGCCTTCAAGGACGGCGTCGAGATCGACGGCGTGCGCTACGGGCCGATCGAGGCGACGCTCGACAGCGTTCAGGGTGACAACGTGTGGCTGATGATCGGTCTGCGCGAGGGCAAGAACCGAGAGGTGCGCAAGGTTCTCGCAACGCTCGACCTCGTGGTGAACCGTCTCATTCGCGTCTCGTTCGGGCCGTTCCAGCTGCTCGATCTCGAGGCCGGAGACGCCGAGATGGTCAAGCGCCGCGTGCTCGCCGAGCAGCTCGGACCGGTGCTGGCCGATCAGCTCGGCCTCGCCGCCGAGATCGCGGCTGCCGAAGCCGCGACTGCTAAGCCGCAGCACAAGCCACGCCCGCGCGACGCGGCCGCGCGCAAGGCGCGGTTCAGCGGCGCAGGGCCCGCAGCCCGGCGCCACAAGCAAGGGCGCTCGACATGAGAGTGGTCGCCGGCCGGCTTCGCGGCCGCCCGCTTGCGGGACCCGAGCATGCAAACCTGCGCCCGACCTCCGATCGCGTGCGCGAGGCCGCTTTCAACATCCTGACGCACGGTGCCGCTGCGGTGCCACTCGAAGGCGCACTCGTGCTCGACCTTTTCGCCGGCACCGGCGCGCTCGGCATCGAGGCCTTGTCGCGCGGCGCGGCGTTCTGCCTGTTCGTCGAGGACGATGCGGCGGCACGCGCTCTCATCCGTCGCAACGTCGAGGCGCTCGGCCTCACGGGCGTCACTCGCATCTGGCGGCGCGATGCGACCGACCTCGGCCCGGCCGGGAAGCATGCCGGTGCAACGATCGCGTTTCTCGATCCGCCCTACGGCCAGGGGCTCGGATCCCGCGCGCTCGCGAGCCTCGACGCCGGCGGATGGCTCGCTCCCGACGCCCTTGCGGTGCTCGAGGAGCGCGCAGGCGAGGAGCCGGTTGTTCCTGCCGGTTTTTCGCGCATCGACCGGCGGACGTGGGGCGACACCGAGATGCATTTCCTGCGCTATCGCGCGTCCGCGGATTGAGGTGGAAGCGTGCGCGGCAGGGAAGGCGAGCAGCTAGCGGGGAGTCGGCCTATCGGCGGCTGGATCGAGGCGATCCTGTTCGTGCTCGCCATCGGCTTGATCGGGGTCGTCTATGCGGTCGCCAACCGGTTCGGCACGCATGTCGTCGCGCTGATGCTCCACTCCATGACGCTTGCCGGCATCGCGCTGCTGGTGGTCTTCGGGGTCGGTTCGGCCGGCGGCGCAATCGCGCGGGCGCCGATTTCCTGGCTGGTCGGCAGTGCCAACATCCTCGTCGAGGTGTTCTACTTCCTGAGCATCGTTTGGGTCAGCCCGGCCGAGGCGAGCCTGCTCGTGCGCCAGGCGCTGCCGCTGTCGCTGGCCGCCGGCGTGCTCGTTTTCCGGCGTCGGATCGGCTGGCGGGCCTGGCTCGGCGCGGTAGTGGTCGCGGCGGCTGTCACCTGGCTCGTGACCGCGCTGCCGGCGGAGCGGCGCTGGATCGCGCTCGCCTTGACGGCGATCTGTGCGGTGAGCTTCGTCGGGCGCGGGTTCGCGAGCGAGTTCCACCCCTGGAACCGCGCCGCGCGGACGGTCCGCGAGAAGATGCAGATCACCGGCATGGTGACGCTCGTCACCGCGCTCGGCGGGTGGGCGCTGGTCGGCGCGCTGATGGCAGCGGTGCATGCCGGCGTACTGCCGGCAACCACACTGTTGCCGGTGCCGGCCGACTTCGTGCATGCGCCGACGCTGGTCGTCGCCGCCCTGGTCGGCGGCGGATTGTTCGTCGCGATGAACTACCTCGCGTTCTCGGCGGTGGTGAAGATCGGCACCGAGGGGCTGGTCGCGGCGAGCACGTTCATGCCACCGGCGACGCTGCTGCTGCAGACGCTCGCGGTCGGGCTCGGCCTCATCCCGGCGGTGGCGCTCGACTGGTCGCTGCTGCCGGCGATGGGGGTCGCGGTTGCGGGCGTCATGCTGGTGATCTGGGAGCAGCGGCGAAACGCGCTCACCGCGACTTCCGCTGCAGCTCCTCCCAGAGTCCCGGACCAGCCTTGATGACGGCGCTGCGGCAGTCTCCCGCGCAATCGATCCAGGTACCGCCCGGCAGCTCGACCTGCCAGCGCCTCACCCCGGCGAGCTCGACGTCGCGGGTTGCGAGCTCGACGTCGCGGCGGCCCTCGAGCTCGTCCGCCCGCATCACGAGCCGGCCGGTCTGGTGCAGCACCGGGACATTGGTCACCTGCTGATAGGCGCCGTAGCCGAGGATCGCGAGGATTGCGAGCAGGAGGCCGGCGGCGAGGTGCTTGGGTCGCATGGGGGCTTACAGGATGGCTGGTCAGCGCCGGCCGAACAGGCGCTCGATGTCGCCGAGCTTCAGCTCCACATAGGTCGGCCGGCCGTGGTTGCACTGCCCGGCGTGCGGCGTCGCCTCCATGTCGCGGAGCAGCGCGTTCATCTCGGCGGCCGTGAGCCGCCGCCCGGCGCGCACGCTGCCGTGGCAGGCCATGCTCGCACAGATGGCCTCGAGCCGGTCGCGGAGCCGCGAGCCCGGCGCCTCGCCTGCGATGTCGGCGGCGAGGTCGCTGACGAGGCCCGCGATATCGCCCGCACCGAGCAGCGCCGGCACCTCGCGCACCGCGACCGCACCTGGTCCGAACGCGTCGATGACGAGGCCGAGCTCGGCGAGCTCGCCGGCCTTCTCGACGAGTGCGGCGGCCATATCCTCCCCGAGCTCGACGATCTCCGGGATCAGCAGCCCCTGGCGGTGGACGCCGCCGTTCGCCAGCATCGCCTTCATGCGCTCGTAGACGAGGCGCTCGTGGGCGGCGTGCTGGTCGACGATGACGACGGAGGACCGCGTCTCGGCCACGATATAGGTCTCGTGGAGCTGCGCGCGCGCCGCCCCGAGCGGCCGGTCGAGGCTCTCCTCGCCGACCGGCGTGAACGCGGCAGAGGTATCGGCACTCGGCACATCGAGCCCGGCGAGCGGCGCCTGCATGCGCTCCGCGAGGCCGGGCGTGAGGTGGCGGGCCTCGTATCGTGGCGGCGCAGCGGGTGTGTGCCTCGCGAGAACATCCAGTGTCGCCGTGCCTCCGGCGACTGTGGCGCGATGACCTGCGCCTTCGAGCGCGTGCCGCAGCCCGCCGATCAGCAGGCTGCGCACGCCGGCCGCATCGCGGAAGCGGACCTCGGCCTTGGTCGGATGCACGTTGACGTCGACCTCGTGCGGGTCGACCTCGACGAACAGGGCGATGAGCGGATGGCGGCCGCGCGGCAGGAGATCGCCGTAGGCGGCGCGCACCGCGCCGAGCAGCAGCCGGTCGCGCACCGGGCGGGCGTTGACGAACAGGAACTGCAGGCTGGTGTCGGGCCGGTTCAGCGTCGCGAGGCCGGCGAAACCGGAAACACGGATGCCGTCCCGCTCGCCGGCCAGCACGAGCGCGTCCGCGGCGAACTCGCGCCCCATGATGCGCGCCAGGCGCTGCAGCAGGCCTTCAGGTCCCGGCGGCACGGCGGGCAGGCGCAGGCCCGTGCGCTCGCCGGTGACCAGCGCGAAGCCGGTCGCCGGGTGCGCCATGGCGAGCCGCTTGACGGCCTCGCCGATCGCCATGTTCTCCGCCCGCTCGGACTTCATGAACTTGAGCCGCGCTGGCGTCGCCGAGAAGAGCTCGCGCGCCTCGACGCGGGTGCCGCGCGCGATCGCCGACGGCTTGAGGGTGCCGCGCACGCCGCGGTCGACACCGATCTGCCAGGCCTCGCGGGCGCCCGCCGCACGCGTCTCGATCACGAGGTCGGCGACCGAGCCGATCGAGGGCAGCGCCTCGCCGCGGAAGCCGAGGGTGCGGATGTCGGAGAGGTCGTCGGCGGCGAGCTTGGAGGTGGCATGGCGCTCGACCGCGAGCTCGAGGTCGGCCGGCGGCATGCCCGCGCCATCGTCGGTGACGCGCACGAGGCTCAGCCCGCCGCCGGCCGCGACGATCTCGACCTCGCCGGCGCCCGCGTCGATCGCGTTCTCGACCAGCTCCTTGACGACGCTCGCCGGCCGCTCGATGACCTCGCCGGCCGCGATGCGGTTGATCGTCGTCGGGCTCAGCTGGCGGACGGGCAAATGGGGCTCCCGGGTGATTCGCGTGCCGGACGAGCCTAACGCCGGGCGGGACCGCGCGTGGCAGCGTCAAGGCGATTTCAACAGCCGCTCGCGCGTCAGCTGCTTGGCGAGCTCGACTGCCGGCTGGTCGAACGGATCGATGCCGAGCATACGCCCCGCGATGATCGTCTCGAGCATGAAGTGCATCATCAGCGCGCCCATGCAAGCCTCGTCGAGGCGGTCGAGGTCGAATGTGCGCACCGGCCGGCCGGCACGCGCGAGGGCCTCGGGCACGGCGTGGGCCTGGGCGTCGACGAGATCGCCGGCGTGCCGCCCCGCCATCTCGGGGAAACCGGCGGCGCTGGCGAGCGCTGGATCGAGGCGCGGGCCCGTGCCTCTGGTTGCAAAACGCAACACCGTGACGAGATGCTCGCGGGGTCCGTCCATGAAGAGCTGCAACTGGCTGTGCTGGTCGAGCGGACCGAGCGCGGCGAGCGGCGTCGTGCCGTGTCCCGCCTTGCCGAGGCTTTCCGCCCACAGCTGCACCCACCAGTGCGCGAGACGGCCGAGGCGATTGGCATACGGCATCATGACCTGAACGCGCGTGTGGCGCTCGGCGGCGAGCGCCAGCGCCGTTGCCGCACCGGCAAGGGCGGGAACCTCGCCGGGAGACCGGGCCAGCCGAAGCTGGTCGACGACCGCGCGCGCACCGGCGCGCAGCAGCGTCGGGTCGAGCCCGCGCGCCAGCGCTGGCAGCAGCCCGACGACGGTCAAAGCGGAGAAGCGCCCGCCGATGCCGATCGGGTGATCGAGCATCGGGATCGAATGCGCGGAAAGCAGCGCGCGCAGGCCGTTCTTCCGCCCGGCGATGGCCGGCTCCGTGATGCCGAGAAAGAGCCGGGGCAGTCGCGCCTCGAGCCCCGCAGCCCTACATGCAGCGAGAGCTGCAATGGTCTGCACCAGCGTCTCGGTCGTGTTGCCCGATTTCGAGGTGACCACGAAGCGGGTGCTCGAGAGGTCGATCTCGGCAAGGGAGCGGGCGAGCGTGTCGGCATCGAGGTTGTCGTAGAACCGCGTACGCGGCCGCCGCTTTTGGTCGGGCGCGGCGGTCCCAGGGATGTTCCAGCCGCCGAGCTGGGCGAGCGCCTCGCCGCCGAGGCTCGAGCCGCCGGTGCCGAAGAACACGATCGTGGCGGCGCCCTCGGAGATGGTCTCGAAGGCGGCGACCGCGGCAACGACATCCGCGGTTTCCTCCGCGATGCGCAGCAATGGCAGGCTCGCACTGTCGAACTCGCCTGCGAGGCGGGCAATCTCCGGGGCACCGCGCGCGATCATGGCATCGAGCGAGGCCTCAGCCAGCCCGTGCCGCCCGATCGCCGGCTCGAGGCAACCGGCGATGCTCTGGCGGAAGGGCAGGGCGGCCGCGCTCATGTCAGGTCCGGCCGGGCAGGTTCTTCGGCTTGCCGACGATCGTGACGAGCAGATCGTCGGTCTTGAGCAGGCGGGCCGCGACGCGCTTCACGTCGGCGAGTGTCACCGCCTGCACCTCGCCGTTGCGGCGGTTGACATAGTCGAGCCCAAGCTCCTCCTGCTGGATGCCGAGCAGCATGTTGGCGATCTTGGCATTGCTGTCGAAGCGGAGCGGATAGGAGCCGACGAGGTAGCTCTTGGCGTTGTCGAGCTCGGTCTCGGTCGGGCCGCCCTCGGCCATGCGCTTCAGCTCGGCGCGGATCACGTCGAGCGACTGCGCCATCTCCGCGTTCTTGGTCGCGACGCCGCCGGCGAACACCGACGTCCGCTTGTAGGGCGAGAGATAGGAGTAGACCGAATAGGCGAGGCCGCGCTTCTCGCGCACCTCCTCCATCAGCCGCGACGCGAACCCGCCGCCGCCGAGAATGTGATTGAGCACGGTCGCGGCGATGAAGTCGGGGTCCTTGCGCGCCATGGCGCCGAGCCCGAACGTGGCGACAGACTGCGGCACGTTCATCTCGACGATCTTCTGCGCGCCGCCGGCTTTGGGCGTGATCGGCGGCACGGGCACGAGGTCGGCCGCCGCCGGCAGGCCGCTGAAGATCGTGTCGAGCAGCAGTGCGAAGGTCTTGGCGTCGATATCGCCGACGGCTGCGACCTTGAGCGTACCCCGCGCGAACACCTTGCTGTGGTAGGCGGCGATGTCGGCGGGAGTGACGGCCTTGACGCTCTCCGGTGTGCCCCTGGCCGGGCGGCCGTAGGGGTGACCGGGGAACGCCAGCGCCGACCATTCGATCTGCGCGACCTTCGAAGGGTCCTTGGCGGCGAAGGCGAGGCCGGACAGGAGCTGCTTGCGCACCCGCTCGGTCGCATCCGCCTCGAAACGCGGCTTGCTGAGCGCAAGGCGGAGCAGCTCGGCCGAGGCATCGCGATTGACGGTCAGCATCTCGACATTGCCGTAGATGTGGTCGCGGCCGTCCTCGAACCCCATGCGCATGGCGATCTCCTCCATGCGCTCCTGGAATTTCTGTGCATCGAGGTCGCCTGCACCCTCGTCCATCATGCCGGTGACGAAGTTGGCGAGGCCTTCCTTTCCCGCCGGATCCTGGGCATTGCCGCCCTCGAAGGCGAAGCGCAGCGCGAGCAGCGGTACGCTCCGCTCCTCGACGAGCCATGCCTCGATACCGCCTGGGCTCTTCACCGTCTGGATTTTCATGGATTTCGCGGCCGTTTGCGTGGTCGATGGTGCAGGGGGAGCGTTGAAGTGGGCGACCAGCGAGAGCGCGGCGATAGCCGCGAAGAGAGCGAGCAACATCGGCTGGCGCAGCAATGTCGTGATCGTTCCCGGCTGATCCGCGGCGGACTGGGGCACGGGTGGTCCTCCCATCTCTGCCTCACGTCCGGCTCGGCGGCGCGGCGCCGGCGGCCTCTGGGGCGGCGGGCAGCAGGCGCCCGGTGACCGACCGCCGCAGGTCGAGATGCCTGGCCGCCGCCTTCTTCACATCGTCGAGCGTGACCTTGCTGATGCGCTCCGGCCAGGCTTCGATCTCGGCGAGCGTCGCGCCGACGATCATACTCCAGCCGTAGCGGCGGGCGAGCGTCATCTGGTTGTCGCTCTCGTAGACGTAGTCGGCGAGGTAGCTCTTCTTCGCACGCTCGAGCTCGGTGGCGGTGACGCCGGCATCGCGCACCTCGGCAAGCACCTTGTCGATCGCGGCCTCGACGCCGTCGAGTGTGTTGCCGTCGGTCGGCACGCCGTAGACGGCGATCTTGCCGGAATCCATGCCTGACCCGCCGTAGTAGCCGCCGGCGCTGGAGGCGATCTTCTGCTCGACGACCAGCGCCTTGTAGAGCCGGCTGGTCGAGCCCCGCGCGACGATCTTCATCAGGAGGTCGAGAGCCTCTGCCTCACCCGGCTCGGCGGTGCGGTAGCTCGGCGCGATGTAGTAGCGCTGCACGGTCGGCTTGCCGGCGCGCGGGTCCTTGTACTCGACGCGGCGTGGCGCGCGGGGCTCGGGGTCTTGCGGGCGCACGCGCTGTGTGATCGCCGGATTGGCCGGCAGCTTGCCGAAGGTCTCTTCCGCCAGCCGGCGCACCTCCTCTGGTGTCACGTCGCCGGAGACGACCAGCAGTGCGTTGTTCGGTGCGTAATGGTGCTTGTAGAAGGCGAGTGCGTTCTCACGCGACAGCTTGGCGATCTCGTGCTCCCAGCCGATCACCGGGAGGCGGTAAGGGTGGGAGTAGTAGAGCACCGCGTTCATCTGCTCGTCGAGGACGGCGGATGGGTTGTTCTCCACGCGCGAGCGGCGCTCCTCGAGGATCACGTCGCGCTCGGTCAGCACCTCGTTCTCCGCGAGCTTGAGGTTGACCATGCGGTCCGCCTCCATGCGCATCACCTCGGGTAGGCGATCCTTGGCGATGCGCTGGAAGTAGGCGGTCGCGTCCTGGCTGGTGAAGGCGTTGTCATTGCCGCCGAGCCGCGAGACGATCTTGGAGAACTCGCCCGACTTGATCTTGTCGGTCGACTTGAACATCAGGTGCTCGAGGAAGTGCGCGATGCCCGATACGCCGCGCGGCTCGTCAGCGGCGCCGACCCGGTACCAGACCATGTGGGTGACCACCGGCGCGCGGGTGTCGGAGACGACGACGATCGTCATGCCGTTCGCGAGCTTCATTTCGGTCGCGCGGGAGGACGACTGGGCCTGCAGCAGGGAGGGATCGGTGGCGAGCATCAGGAGGGCACCGGCAATGAGGGTGAGGCCGTGACGAAACAAGCCGAGCGGCATGGAGGGATTCCCGGAGACTGCGCGTCGGGCGGGTCGGGCGCACATGGACCACGGATCGCATCGCTTGAGCCGAGGCGCCAGTCCCGGCCGACGATCATGTCGGCATTCCGCCGGCGGAAGTCAAACCCGCTCGCGAAGTTATGATTGCAACACCCCGCTGCAGACCGTCGCCGCGGTCGCGGTCGCGGCTACTGCTTCTTGAACGTGCTCGGCATCTGGGACAGCGGATCGGGCGCGCCTTCCTTGGGCCGGCCGAGCGTGGTGTTGGTGTTGACCGAGCTCAGGATCGAGGGATTGCAGGGGCCATTGGGGCCCCTGACCGGCGTCTGGTCGCCGCGGACCTTGGCCTTCCACAGCGCCTCTTGGCAGAAGGCGGCATGACGGCGTTCGCTGTCGCTTGCAGCATTCGCCTTCTGCTGCTCGGGATCGCTCGGCCAGGACTCGTTGACCGACCCGGTTGCGACCGATCCGGGCTCCGGCAGCCGCTCCGGATTGGGCGGGACGACGAGGCCGGCGCGCGGTGCGAGCTTCGCCTCGCCCCGGCCCGCCTGCGATTTCGAGGAGACGCCGAGGTAGTCGAACATCGCGCCGTTGAGCTCGACGTCGCCGGGCGCACAGGCGGACACCGCCAGCGCGGCAGCGAGCCCCGTGGCGCAGGCGCGGATCGACAGGCGTCGGCTCATCACGGCTATCCCCTCGGTCGCGAGCGGCGGTGGCGATGCAACGCAACCGGAAAAACGAGGTCTAGGCGCCATTTGCGGCGTCTTTTCGACTCGACCTCAGCGAGTCGTACACCAGCCCCGCGACGCCCGCAACGATCGCGACATCGGCGATATTGAACACGTACCAGTAGTAGCCGAAGGCATGCAGCGAGAAGAAGTCGGCGACGCCGCCGAGGTGCAACCGGTCCAGCGCATTGCCGAGTGCGCCGCCGATGATCAACCCGATGCTGGCCGCCATCAGCGAGCCCGTCGCGCTGCGCGCCAGCCAGAGCGCGAGAGCGACGCTGGCGACGAGAGCGAACGCCGCCAGGACGAGCTGGCCGTTACGGCCATCCTGAGCAAAAAGCCCGTAACTGATCCCCGGGTTGATGACATGAACAAGGTCCATGAAAGGCGTGATGCGAACGCGGCCCCGGTCCTCGATGCGATAGACCTTGAGCATCCAGAGCTTGTGGCCCTGGTCGGCAATGAAGGTTGCGAGCGCGGTCGAGAGCCCGAGCCGCGCGAACGGCCCCTCGAACCACGCGAGGAGGCCCGCCATGGGTGTTCAGCTCCGTGCGCGCGAGTTGGCTGCTCCATATAGGTCAATCGGCGCACGTCAAGTCGGACCGCACGTCGCGGCCAAGGCCACGGCCGTTTTGAGCGCGCCCCCGCGTGACGTAGGATTGCGGCGCACAATCCGATCCACCCCGCACGGAGGGCCGACCCGTGGCCGAGTTCAAGCTGCACTGCTTCTGCCAGTCCGGCAATGCCTTCAAGGTCGCCTCGATGCTGAACTGCACGAAGGCAGACTGGGAGCCCGTGCTCGTCGATTTCATGAAAGGGGCGACGCGCGATGCGAGCTGGCGGGCCTCGACCAACGAGATGGGCGAGGCGCCGGTTCTCGATCACAAGGGGCTCAGGCTCACCCAGTCGGGCGTCATCCTCGACTACCTTGCCGGCGTGTCTGGCCAGTTCGGCGGCCGCAACGAGGCGGAAAAGCGCGAGATCTGGCGGTGGGTGCTGTTCGACAACCACAAGTTCACGAGCTACCTCGCGACCTATCGCTTCATGAAGGCGTTCCAGCCGCAGGCGCCGGACCCGGCGGTGCTCGCGTTCCTGAAGGCGCGCGCGGAATCCGCCTTCGGCATCGTCGAGAAGCACTTGGGCAAGCAGCCATTCATCGTCGGCGACCGGCCGACGATCGCCGACCTCTCGCTCTCGGGCTACGTGTTCTATCCGATCGATGAGCACGGCTTCGACTTTGCCGCGCAGTATCCCGGCATCGATGCTTGGCGCGGGCGGATCAAGGCGCTGCCCGGCTGGAAGGAGCCCTACGCGACGATGCCCGGCGAGCGCATCCAGCCCTTCAGGTGAGCCATGGCGATCACGACGCGGCTGACCGAGCGGCTCGGCATCCAGCATCCGATCATCCAGGCGCCGATGGCTTTCGCGGCCGGCGGCCGCCTCGCTGCGGCGGTGTCGCGCGCCGGCGGGCTCGGCATGATCGGCGGCGGCTACGGTGATGGAGCGTGGCTCGGCGAGCAGTTCCGCGCGGCGGGCAATGCGCGCATCGGCTGCGGCTTCATCACCTGGTCGCTCGCCAGGCAGCCCGCGCTGCTCGAGCAGGCGCTCGCGCATGCCCCGCGCGCGGTCTTCCTCTCGTTCGGCGATCCTGCGCCCTACATGGCGCAGATGAGGGCCGCCGGCACGCTGGTGATCCTGCAGGTGCAGACGTGGCGCGACGCGCAAGCCGCGCTCGACCTCGGCGCCGATGTCGTCGTCGCACAGGGCGCGGAAGCCGGTGGCCACGGCGAGAAGCGCGGCACGATCACGCTGGTGCCCGAGCTCGCGGACCTCATCGCCGCGCGCGCGCCCGCGACGCTGCTCTGTGCCGCCGGCGGCATCGCAGATGGCCGAGGGCTCGCCGCCGCGCTGATGCTCGGCGCCGACGGGGCGGTCGTCGGGTCGCGGTTCTGGGCGAGCGAGGAGGCGCTGGTGCACGCCAACCAGCATGCAGCGGGGCTCGCAGCGACCGGCGATGACACGATCCGCCAGAGCGTCACCGACGCGGCGCGCGGCTACGATAATCGTAGCCGGTTCAACATCCGCGTCGTGCGCAATGCGTTCATCGATCGCTGGCTCGGCCGCGAGCGCGAGCTGCGGGCCTCCGAGGGGGAGCGCGCCGCCTATGCCGGCGCCGTTGCGGCGGGCGATGCTGCGACCGCCGCCGCGATCTGCGGCGAGGCGGCCGGCCTCATCCATTCGATCGAGCCGGCGGGCGACATCATCGAGCGCATGGTGAGCGAGGCGGAAGCCCTGCTCGCGAGGGGCGGTCGCTGGGCCGTGCGGTGAGGTTGCGTGGCGCATCGCGCACGAAGGGCGTGACAGACGGATGCATTTCATGCTATCAATTTTGATAGCAATGGAGCGCCGCCATGGGCCAGGTCCTGATCCGGAATGTTTCTGACGATGTCATCGAGAGCCTGAAACTGAAGGCGGAGATCAAGGGGAAGAGCCTGGAGCAGGAGCTTCGCGACATCATTGGCCGCGCGGCGCCGTTCACCCCCGAGGAGCGGCTCGCATTCGCGAAGCGAATCCAGGCCATGAATTCGGGTCCGTCACGTCCCTTGACCAAGGACGAGATGCGTGAGGGGCTCGAGTAGTGAAACTTCTGGTGGTCGACTCGAGTACGGCGATCAAATGGTTCACGATCGAGCCGGACTCGAGCAAGGCGCTGCGGCTCCTCGAACAGGGCTATCGTCTGGGCGCACCCGATCTCGTCATTGCCGAGACGGCCAACGCGCTTCGCCGCAAGCAGCGAATGAATGCTCTCGCCGCCACGGCGGTCGTCGAAGCCGTGTCGGGCATGGCCCGCTTGTTCGATGAGCTCGTGCCGTCGAAGGCGCTGGTCGCCGATGCAATCGCGATGTCCCAATACCTCGACCAATCTGTCTACGATTGTCTCTATGTTGCGGCGTGCCGCAATCTCGGAGCGCCGCTCATTACATCGGACGGCCGGTTCGTTCGAAAGCTCGCCCGCACGCCATACGCCAAGGATGTGATCAGGCTCGACGACTGGAAAGGCTGACCGATGCACTTCACCCTCACCGACGAGCAGGCCGCCATCCAGGAGACGGCGCTCACCTTCGCCCGCGAGCGCATCGCGCCCTTCGCGGGCGAGTGGGACGAGACGTGCCATTTTCCGGTCGACGTGATCCGCGAGACGGCGGCGCTCGGCATGGCGACGATCTACGTGCCGGCGGAAAAGGGCGGCTCCGGCCTCTCCCGCCTCGACGGCGCGCTGATCATGGAGGCGCTCGCCTACGGCTGTCCGGCGATCGCGGGCTACGTCTCGATCCACAACATGGTCGCCTGGATGGTCGCGAAGTACGCGACGCCGGCCCAGTGCGCGCACTGGATGCCGAAGCTCGCGAGCATGGAGTGGCTCGCCTCCTACTGCCTGACCGAGCCGGGCGCCGGCTCGGATGCGGCCGCGCTCGCGACGCGCGCGAGGAAGGACGGCGATGATTACGTGCTCGACGGCGTCAAGCAGTTCATCTCGGGCGCGGGCGCGACCGACTTCTACTTCGTGTTCGCGCGCACGAGCGGGCAGGGGGCGAGCGGCATTTCCGCGTTCATCGTGATGAAGGACACGCCGGGCCTCTCGTTCGGCGCCAACGAGCGCAAGATGGGCTGGAACGCGCAGCCGACGCGGCAGGTGATCTTCGAGGGGTGCCGGGTGCCGGCGTCGCACCTCGTCGGCGGCGTCGAGGGGGCGGGCTTCAAATATGCCATGAGCGGGCTAGACGGCGGGCGGATCAACATCGGTGCATGCTCGCTCGGCGCAGCGTGGTCGGCGCTCGACAAGGCGCGCGCCTATGCCGGCGAGCGCAAGGCCTTCGGCCAGCCGATCGGGGCGTTCCAGTCGGTGCAGTTCAAGATCGCCGACATGGCGACCGACCTCGAGGCGGCGCGGCTGATGATCTATCGCGCGGCCGACGCGCTCGACCGCGCCGATCCGCAGGCCTCGATGTACTCCGCCATGGCCAAGCGCTATGCGACCGATCTCGGCTTCGACATCTGCAACGCCGCACTGCAGGTGCACGGCGGCTACGGCTATCTCAAGGACTACGGCCTCGAGAAGCTCGTGCGCGATTTGCGCGTGCACCAGATTCTCGAAGGCACCAACGAGATCATGCGCGTCGTCGTCGCGCGCAAGGTGATGGGCGGGAACAGGGGTTAGCTAGGCGGTTTCCAACTCAGCCTTGGAGTGATTGGAGTAAGTCTTCCACGTCGGCCGGTAGGATGCATCGGCTTGATTGCCCCAAAGCGTCCAGCCGGTTCGCTCGCCCCTCGCGAAGAGCTCGAGATAGGGCCCCGGACTGCAACTCTCGATGATGTCGTACTGGGCATCCGGCTTGCGTGAATGCTCGCGCTTGCGGCTGGCCATGAAATTGACCTGCCGTCGGCCCGGCGCCAGCGTCCGATTGCTCTTGCCGCGTGTGCCAAATAGCAAGAGTTCGGTCACATTGCGGAAGTAGAAGCCGACGCCGCGCCCGTCGGGCCCGCCATCAAGGCGCACTTTCTCCCAGACAATATTGGTCTTGTAGTCGAAGCCCCACGCCGCCATGACGCGGAGGCCGTCGGGGAGGAGCGCATTCGGGACCCAAAGATATAGATGTGACTTCTCAGCGGCGCAGTCGGGCACCGGCAGCGCGCAGATTTCGGCGGTCGTGAGCGTTGCATAGCGGCTGAGCCGCTTGTGCTCGGGAGCCATCTTGCCCGTGCGGTTGACGAACTGCCACGGTGGGTCGGCGAGCAACGTCGCGAAACGTCGACCTGTCGCAAACCGGCCAAGGTCCGCCGACGCCGCCCGGCCCTCATCGCCTGTCGTCGACGTAGGCCGCCTTCCTGATCCCGAACACGACGATGGGGCAGCTGCCGCCGGCGCCGCCATCAAGTCGTGGAACGAGGCGTCCGAGATGCGTCGTGGACGAGCCATAGCTTTGCCCCTTGCCGAGCGTGTCGAAGATGTCCTGCAGTTCGGTACAGCGTATGATGATTACGCCAACGTCTATCGCGCGAAGCTCGAACAGCAGGCGAAAATTGCTGAGGTCGCGATCATAGAACGGATCCTTGTTGTTCCATTCGACTTCCACTGCGACCTTGTTCTTGAAGCAGTCGACTTTGTGCGTGGGCGTTTCATACTTGGTCTGGTCGACCATGATGCTGGTCTTGAAGTCGCGCTCGCTCCAGCCAAGTTGATAGAAGTGGGCATCAAGCCGCTCGGCGATCGGCGACTTGCGGCCACCAGGCCTCTCGATATCGCTGCGCAAGAGCTGGAAGGCGCGCAATACGATGAGAATCTCCTGCCATTCCGCCGGGCGTGCGGCGGAGAGCACAGCAAACCCATTTCGGGCCTCAATGGCCTCGAAGCGGCGATGAATGTCACCCGGCACGATCGCATGATTCGACATGGCGTGATGTTGAACAAGTCGGCGGTCGGGGCGAGGTAGTTCACGAAATGTTCCAAGTCCAGCAGTTATTCGATCCACACCCGCCAATTCACGGGCAGAATGCGCGAGAGCCTCTCAGCAGATGCATCCGAAGTCGTTCACCCCACCCCGAACCTTGCCTTCAGCTCATCCGGGATCGGGCAGGATTTGAGCTTCCCGGGGTCGGCCGGATCGCGGCCCGCCCACACCCGCGTCTCGAAGCCCTCGACCGCCAGCTCGCCGGCGTTGATCAGCCGGTGCTCGACCGTGAAGCTCGACGTGCGGAACGCGGCGATGCGGCTCTCGATCGTCACCGTGTCGCCGAATTTGCTCGGCTTCAGGAACCGCGCCCGCGTCTCGACCAGCGGGATGCCGACGATGCCGTAGCGCTGCACCATCGCCGCCTTCGGCAGGCCGACGTGGGCGAAGAGGCCGGCGGTCGCGAAGTCGAACCACTCGAAGAAGCGCGGGTTGAACACGATGCCGGCCGGATCACAGTGGCCCCACTCGATCTCGATCGTGCGCCGCGCGATGGTCATGGCCGCGCCCCCCCTCAGCCGCTCGCGCTCTCGATGAGCAGCGCGATGCCTTGCCCGCCGCCGATGCACGCCGACGCGATGCCGTAGCGCTTGCCCGCGCGCTGAAGCTCGCGCGCGACGGTCACCGACAAGCGCACGCCGGTCGCCGCCAGCGGGTGGCCGATGGCGATCGCGCCGCCGTTGACGTTGAGCCGCGTCTCGTCGAGGCCGAGCTCGCGCGCGCACGCCATCGCCTGGGCCCCGAACGCCTCGTTGATCTCGACCCGATCGATCGCTGTAAGCGGCAGGTGCGCCGCATCGAGCACGGCCTTGATCGCCGGCACGGGGCCGATGCCCATCTCGGCCGGCGATACGCCGACCGAGGCGCCTGCGACCATGCGGCCGAGCGGCCTCTTTCCCCACGCCTTCCGGTACTGTCCGGTCGCGACCAGCGCCGCCGCCGCGCCGTCGACGACGGCCGAGCTGTTGCCGCCGGTCTGCACCCCGCCGAACGCGGGACGGATCTTGGCCAGCGCCTCGACGGGGGAGGGACGCACGTGGCTGTCGACCGCGACCGCCTCCTCCTTGCCGCGCAATTTGATCGATCGCGTCTCGAAGCCCTCGCGCGCAAAGCTCTCGCCGACCACGGCCACGATCTCGCCGGCGAGGAACCCGCTTTGCTGCGCGGCGAGCGCGCGCGCGAAACTGCGTGCGGCGAACGCGTCGACCTCGGCGCGCGTGATGCCGTGCTTCCTCGCGAGGTTCTCGGCGGTGCCGCCCATCGTCGTGTTGCAGCCGGTATCCTCCAGCGCCTCCCACAGGAAGTCCTTGAACTCGATCTGGCCGAGGCGGAACCCGCTGCGGTGGGTGTAGGCGGCGACCGGGTTGCGGCTCATCGATTCCGCGCCGACGACGAGCGCGAGCGCGACCTTGCCGGCCGCCGCGAGGTCGCCGGCCTGGATCAGCGCCTCGATGCCGGTGCCGCAGATGCGCTGGACGAGGTGCGCCGGTACCTCGATCGGCACGCCGGCGTAGATGCCGATGTGGCGCGGCAGGAAGAATGCATCGAAGCTCGCCTGCGCCATGTTGCCGGCGACGACCGCGTCGACCTCGACCGGATCGACGCCTGCGCGCTTCAGCACCTCGCGCGCGACCTTGATGCCGAGGTCGGTCGGCGAGATGTGCGAGAGCGCACCGGTATAGTCGACGAACGGCGTGCGGCAGCCCTCGAGCAGCCAGACGTCCCCGAACCTCGAGACGAGCGCGCGGTCGGTCCTGGCCATGGCATCAGCTCCTTGCGGCAACGACGACGCCGGGGCCCGGCGGGTCGGCATAGAGGGCGATGACGAGAGCGGCACGGTGCTCGAGCACGGCGCGCTGGTTGATCGAGCCCTTGTCGGTGATCTCGCCCTTGTCGATCGAGAGCGGATCGGCGAGTGCCAGCAGCCGCGCGATGCGCATCGAGCTCGCCTGGGCGTCGGCATTGAAGCGGGCGAGCATATCGCCGAGCCTGGCGGCGAGCGCCGCCGGCTCGAGCGCGCGGCAGGCGTCGGGGTCCGGGATCGCCAGCGCGGCAATCTGGTCGCGGTCGTGGCCGGCGATCACCACGTCACGCACGAGCGGTGCGAAGGCGGCGATGAAGCGGGCGCGCAGCGGGCCGACGCTGACCCAGGTGCCGGTCGCGAGCTTGAAGTCCTCCGCGATGCGCCCGTCGAAGATGAAGCCCTTCTCGGGCGCGTCGCGGTCGGCGAATTTGAGCGCATCGCCGAGCAGGTAGTAGCCCTCCTCATCGAACGCCGCCGCCGTCAGCTCGGGCTGGCGCCAGTAGCCGGGCGTGATGTTGGGCCCCTTGAGGCGCGCCTCGAGCTTGCCCGCGCTCGCCACGAGCTTCAGCTCGACGCCGAGGTTCGGGATGCCGATGACGCCGGGCGCCGCGGCCTTGGCCGTCACCGTGAGCGCGGAGGGCGCCGTCTCGGTCGAGCCGAGCGAGGTTATCATCGGGATCGGCTCTCCGGTCGTCGCGCGCGCCATGGCCTCGAGCTCGGTGCGCAGGTGCGGGGCGAGCGCCGCGCCCGCGTAGAAGAGAAATTTCAAGCGGCCGAACAGCGACCGGCGCAGCCCGGCGTCGGCGCGAAGATGCGGCAGCAGCATCTCGTAGCCCTTCGGCACGTTGAAATAGACCGTCGGGGAGACCTCGCGCAGGTTCCGCGCGGTCGCCTCGATGGCGCCCGGCAGCGGCTTGCCGTCGTCGACGTAGAACGTGCCGCCGTGGGTCAGCGCCAAGCCGAAGTTGTGGTTGGCGCCGAACGTGTGGCTCCACGGCAGCCAGTCGACGAGCGTCGGCGGCGCGGCGGCGAGGAAGGGGAATGCGGCGGCGAGCATCGCCTGGTTCGAGGTCAGCATGCGCTGCGTGTTGATCACGCCCTTCGGCGCGCCGGTCGAGCCGGACGTGAACAGGACCTTGGCGACCGTGTCGGGTGTGACGCGAGCGCTCGCCGCATCGACCTCGCCCGACGCCGGCCTCGACCACAGCGCTTCGAGCGGCGTTACGCGCATCGTGCCGGGAGGGGCATCCATGAGCGCGAGCTCGGTGCCGGCGGGAACCGCGGCCGCGATCGCGCGCATGAACGGGGCCGCGCCGACGGCGACGACGAGGCCCGGCGTCAGCAGGCCGAGGATGAACTTGAGCTTCGCGAAGTCGGTCGAGACCAGCGTGTATGCGGGCGACACCGAGGCGTAGGGCACGCCTGCGTACATCGCGCCGAGGCCGACGAGCGCATGCTCGAGGCCATTGCCCGAGAGTATGGCAACCGGCCGCTCGGGCCCGAGGCCGCGGTCGATGAGCCCCTGTGCGATGTTGCGGGCGAGGGCGCGGGCGCCGGCATAGCTCACCTCGCGCCAGGCGCCGGCGGCGTTGCGCTGGGCGAGGAAGACCCGCTCGGGGCGCGCGGCGGCCCAGCGGTCGAGTGCGTCGGTCATCGTTCGCGCGGGGGCCGGCAGGGGATGCGGCGAGCGCACGATCACCGCGCCGTCCGGCCGGGTGGTGACCTCGACGTCGCTCGGTCCGAACAGGCCACGTGGATCGCTGCGCGTCATGGTCGGCGTCTCCCGGCGTAACGCTCCTCAGGACGACTTAGTCACTTTCGGCGCACGCTTCTCGAGGAAATCGCCGAGGCGCTGCTTGGCCTCGGGGCTCGCCTGCGCGATCGCCGCCATGAGCGCCTCTGCGAGCAGTCCGGTCTGCGGGTCGGCCTCGGCGATACGCGGCAGCGCGTGCGTGACGGCGAAGTTGGTCATCGCCGTGTTCTCGGCGATGCGCCTGGCGATCGCCATGGCGCGCGCGAGGCCCTCGCCCGGCTCGACGAGATACTGCGAGAAGCCGAGCGCGACGCCCTCTGCCGCATCGTAGGTGCGCCCGGTCAGCATCATGTCCATCATGCGCGGCACGCCGATCAGACGCGAAAGGCGCACCGAGGCCCCGCCGCCGACGTAGATGCCACGTTGGCCCTCGGGGAGCGCGTAGAGGGCGCTGCGCTCGGCGACGCGGATGTGCGTCGCACTCGCGAGCTCGAGCCCGCCACCGACGACCGCGCCGTGCAGCAACGCCACGACCGGCGCGGGGCCGTACTGGATGAAGTCGAACGCGCGGTGCCAGAGCCGCGAGTGGGCGATGCCGGCGACCGCATCGCGCTCGGAGAGCTCGGAGAGATCGAGCCCGGCGCAGAAGTGCTCGCCGTCGCCCGCGAGGACGACCGCCTTCACGTCTTCTCCGAGTGCGCGGAACGCGGCCTCGAGTCCGAGCACCGTCTCGTCGTTGAGCGCGTTGCGCTTCTCCGGCCGGGCAAGCCGGACGATCGCGATGGCGCCCTCCCGCGAGAGGGAGACCGAGCTCGGCAGGGCGCCATCGGGCATGGGGCGTGTCTCCGGCAGGGGGCTCAACTCTTCACGCGTTTCGACCAGGCGAACGATTCGAAGCTGTTCTCGGCGACGCGCAGGTAGAGCTCGTTCTCGTCGAGGTACTTCTTCCAGTGCGCATAGACCTTGGCGAAGCCGGCGTTCTCCTTGGCGATCTCGTCGAAGAGCTGGAACGAGGCGGTGTGCGCGGCATCCAGGATCTCGGTCGAGAAGAACGACAGCTTGGCGCCGCCGGCGATGAGCCGGCGCAAAGCCGCCGAGTTCAACTGGTCGTACTTGGCGCAGATGTTCTGGTGCGTCGCGAGCGCGGCGCTTTCGACGATCGCCTTGTAGTGCTTTGGCAGGGCGTCCCACGCCTTGGCGTTGACGAACAGGCAGATCATCGCATTCGGCTCCCACCAGCCGGGCGCGTAGTAGTAGGGCGCGACGCGATGGAAGCCCATGCGCTCGTCCTCGGCCGGGTGCGCCCATTCGGCCGCGTCGATCGTGCCGCGCTCGAGCGCGGGGTAGATGTCGCCGGCGGAGAGCTGCTGGGGCACCGCGCCGAGCTTCGCCAATACCCGGCCGGCGAGACCGGGGATGCGCATCTTGAGGCCCTTGAGGTCGGCGAGGCTCTTGATCTCCTTGCGGAACCAGCCGCCCATCTGCGCCGTCGAGTTGCCGATCGGGATCGCGACCAGGTTCTTCGTCCTGAAGAATTCGCCCATCAGCTCGCCGCCGCCGCCGCGCAGCATCCAGGAGAGCTGCAGGCGCGTGTTGAAGCCGAACGGCAGCGTGGTCGCGAACGCGTAGGCCGGGTCCTTGCCGACGGAATAGTAGCTCAGCGTATAGCCGCACTCGACGTTGCCGGTCTCGACCGCATCGAGCACCGCCGGGCCGCCGGGCACGATCTCGCCCGCGCCGAAGCGCTGGATCTGGAATTTGCCCTCGGTCGCATCGGCGACGCGCTGGGCGAACTCGCCGGTCTCGTTCCAATGCGTCTCGAGGCTCTTCGGAACGAACAGCGGCATGCGCCACTTGATCTCGGGGTTGGCCTGCGCGATCGCGGGCGAGGCCACGGCTGCGGCGCCCGCTGCCAGAGAAGCTGTGCCGAGGAATGCACGACGGTCGATCTTGGACATGCGCGTCTCCCTGATGGTGGTTGCCGCGGGGCGTGGTTCCGCCCTCCTTGTTGGAGATAGTTATATAAAATAACTAATCGGCGTTGTCCACCGTTTCTTCGTCAGGCTCGAGGTCCGCGGCTGCGGTCAACCGGACGAGCAGGGCGATGAGCTCGCCGCGCTCGCGGGCACCGAAAGCGCGGATGATGCGCGCCTCGAGCGCCTTCTGTCGCCGCTCGAGCGTCTTGACGAAGCGGAACCCGTCCGCCGACAGGAACAGGCCGTGCGAGCGCCGGTCGTGCGCCAGCTTCTCCCGGCGGATGAGACCGCGGGTCTCGAAATCCGCGACCATCGGCGCGAGGTTGGCCGGCTTGATGGCGAGCGCCTGGCTGATCTCGGACGCGAGCACACCCGGATTGCGGCCGATCACGACCAGCACCGAGTACTGGGCGGGGCGGATGTCGTCACGGTCGAAGGCGGCGTGGAACCCGGCGAAGACCTTGATCTGGGCCCGCCTCAGCATGTAGCCGAGCGCGTCCGGCAGCGGCCCGAGGTCGAGCGTGGTACGGCGCACGGAAATGCGTGCGCGATCCGGCTCGGGTTGGCTCGATCGCGCGGCGGTCGTCGGAGTTTTGCTGCGGGAACGCACAGTCTTCGAGCGCCCTGTCCCCCGTCCTCGACGAGAGGACGTAGCATGCTGCAGTGCACGCGGGCAGTGGCATTTCCCACACCGGGACGGCGGGCAGGCATGCGACATGAAAGGCGGTGCGCCGAAAAATGCCGGCGGGCGGCTTGTCCTTCGCGCAATCCTCGCGTAGACAGCGGCCATCTCACACGCGGACCCCATGCGCGCGCGGATTGAAAGCCCCGTCGCGCGCTCCGGTGGAGCGACCGCCGTAATCCGATAACCTCAATGAGGTCAATGGGTTGGGTGATCGTTCTTCACAGGGCCGCGGCGGCTCAACCGGATAAAGGACTGATCCATGCTGCCCGCATTCAATATGCGCCAGTTGCTCGAAGCTGGTGTGCATTTCGGCCACCAGTCGCATCGCTGGAACCCGAAGATGGCGCCCTACATCTACGGCGCCCGCAACAACATCCACATCGTCGACCTGACGCAGACGACGCCGCTGCTGCACCAGGCGCTCGTCAAGATCTCCGACACGGTCGCGGGCGGCGGGCGCGTGCTGTTCGTCGGCACCAAGCGGCAGGCCTCGGAGTCGATCGCGGAGGCCGCCAAGCGCTCGGCCCAGTACTTCATCAATCACCGCTGGCTCGGCGGCACGCTGACCAACTGGAAGACCATCTCGCAGTCGATCCGCCGGCTGCGCCAGCTCGACGAGATCCTCGCCGATCCCCAGGGCCGCACCAAGAAGGAGGTGCTGACGCTGACGCGCGAGCGTGAAAAGCTCAATAAGGCGCTCGGCGGCATCAAGGAGATGGGCGGCACGCCCGACCTGCTGTTCGTGATCGACACCAACAAGGAGGGCATCGCGATCGCCGAGGCGAAGAAACTCGGCATCCCGATCGTCGCCGTCGTCGACACCAACTGCAACCCCGACGGCATCGACTTCCCGGTGCCGGGCAACGATGATGCCGGGCGCGCCATCACGCTCTATTGCGATCTCGCCGCGCGCGCAGCGATCGACGGCATCGAACGCGGCCAGGCGGGCGCCGGCGTCGACATCGGCGCCTCCGCCACGCCGCCCTCCGAGGTCCTGCCGAACGGCAAGGACGGTCGTTTCAAGGGCATCGAGGGTCCGCGCGGCGAGGCCGATGATCTCAAGCGCATCACCGGCGTCACCAACAAGCTCGAGCAGCGGCTCAACGATGCCGGCGTGTTCCACTTCTGGCAGCTCGCCGACCTCGATGCCGACATGTCCGGCCTGCTCGACAAGCAGCTGCGCCTGAGGGGCCAGATCGCCAAGGAAGACTGGATCGGTCAGGCCAAGAAGCTCGTCGCCGAGAAGACGGTGTAAACCGATTTCCGGCGCCGGATGTTCGGCGCCATCCGCAGGGCGTGGCGGTTGCGCGAACCCCGCGTGCGCGCCACATCGGGCGACAAGGCGCGCGGGTTCTTCGCCGCGCCACATGACAGGAGCAACGGCAATGTCGAGCATCACCGCGGCCATGGTGAAGGAGCTGCGCGAGCGCACCGGCGCCGGCATGATGGACTGCAAGCAGGCGTTGACCGAGAACGCCGGCAATATGGACGCCGCGATCGACTGGCTGCGCAAGAAGGGGCTCTCCAAGGCCGCCAAGAAGGCGGGGCGGGTCGCCGCGCAGGGCCTCATCGGCGTCATCACCGAAGGCAAGGGCGGCGCGCTGGTCGAGGTCAACTCGGAGACCGATTTCGTCGCCCGCAATCCGCAGTTCCAGCAGATGGTGGCGGCGATAACCAAGCTCGCGCCGAAGGCCGGCGGCGATCTCGCCAAGCTGCTCGCAGCCAGGGTCGGGGCCAACGGCCAATCGGTCGAGGACCACGTGAAGGAGGCGATCGCCACCATCGGCGAGAACATGAGCGTGCGTCGCACCGCAAGCGTCAAGGTCGCCGACGGCGTCGTCGCCGACTACGTGCACAACAAGGCCGCCGACGGCATCGGCAAGATGGGCGTGCTCGTCGCGCTCGAGAGCAAGGGCGACAAGGGCAAGCTGATGGAGCTCGGCCGCCAGCTCGCCATGCATGTCGCCGCCGCCGATCCCAAGTCGATCACCGCCGACGAGCTCGACAAGGCCCTGATCGAGAAGGAGCGAGCGGTCTACGCCGAGCAGGCGAAGGCCTCCGGCAAGCCGGCCGAGATCATCGCCAAGATGGTCGAGGGGCGCCTGAAGAAGGAGTTCTTCCAGCAGGTCGTGCTGATGCAGCAGATCTACGTGCTCGACGGCAAGTCGACGGTCGAGGCAGCCGTCAAGGCGGCCGAGAAGGACGCCGGCGCGCCGGTCAGGATCGCCGCGTTCGTGCGCTATGCGCTCGGCGAAGGCATCGAGAAGAAGGAAGAGGACTTCGCCGCCGAGGTGGCGAAGGCGGTCGAAGGCGCGCGGTGAGGGGTCGCGTGGTTCACGCGCTCCACGCGCCGACCCCACCCAATTCCTGTCGTCCCGGAGGCCGGGCTGGGCTCGCCATCCGGACCGCATCCGCGAGCGGCGAAAGAAGCAGGCCGGCTGTTCGCAAACGTCAGCGCGAACGGCGGCATGGCGGCTTTCTCGAGTTGCCCGCGGCGCGCTGAAGCAGATGCCAATCTGGCGGCGGCCGCCGCACGCGCCTCAACGTCCGTGCAAATCTTCCATGACATGGCATACTTGCAAGCGTAATTCAGCGCGAAGCCCTCTGCGTCGTCACAACCATGCTCGACCGCCATGCGGCCGTCGGGTTGCTCGGGTCACGCCAGGTCGGCAAGACCACGTTGGCGTTGGCGATCGCCAAGACCAGACGCGCTGCCTACCTCGACCTCGAGGACCGCGAGGATCGGGCTAGATCGCCGAGCCGGAACTCTATCTGGCCCAGCATAGCGACAAGCTGGTCATTCTCGATGAGATCCAGCAGGCGCCCAACCTGTTTGCCGTCCTGCGCGGGCAGATCGACAAGGGCCGCCGCCAAGGCCGCCACACCGGTCAGTTCCTGATCCTCGGCTCGGCATCGCCGGAACTCCTGCGTCAGTCCGCTGAAAGCCTCGCCGGCCGGATCGCCTGTTTCGATCTCGGGCCAATCAGCCCGGCCGAAGTCGGCCCATCACAGAAAGTCCGCAACCGGTTGTGGCTCCGCGGCGGCATCCCGAGAGCTTCACGGCACCCTGCGACGAGGTGAGCCTCGAATGGCGCAACGCTTTCATCAAGACCTACCTCGAACGCGACATTCCCCAGCTCGGCGCCCGCGTGCCGGCCGAAAAACTGCGGCGCTTCTGGACCATGCTCGCCCATAATCAGGGGGCGCTGTTCAATGCGGCGCGTCTGGCTGCGAGCCTCGCCGTCAGCAGCCAAAGCGTCGCCCGCTACCTCGAGCTGATGGTCGACCTCCTTCTGGTTCGGCGTCTGCCTCCGTGGTCGAGCAATTCCGGCAAGCGGCTGGTCAGATCACCGAAGGTCTACGTGCGCGACAGCGGGTTGGCGCATGCGCTGCTCGGCATCACCACGCTCGAGGATCTGGTCGGGCACCCCGTTGCCGGACTGTCCTGGGAGGGGCTCATGATCGAGGCGCTGATCGCGGCTTCGCCGCGCGGGACGATTGCGCATTTCTACCGGACCGCCGCCGGCGCGGAAATCGACCTGCTGTTGACGCTGCCGGGAAACCGCCAATGGACCATCGAGATCAAGCGCAGTCATGCCCCGAAGGTCGAGAAGGGTTTCCATCTGGCGTGCGCCGATCTCGAGCCCCACCGTGCCTGCGTCGACTATCCAGGCAAGGAGCGGTTGCCCCTGACCGCGGATATCCAGGCCATGGGGATGGACGCAGCGATTGCAGGGCTAAAGGCGAAGCAGTAGTCGCCGAGGATGCGATCGGCCAGTTGTGGCCGGCCGCCAATTCCGACCTTGACGCTCCAATCCGAAGTAGCCGCGGCGAATGCTGCGGTCAGGACTATGATGCCTGTGCCGAATGGCCCCGATCCGTGGTGCCGGATGACGGGGTCAGGCCCTCGGCGGCCGCACCAAGCTTCGATGTGGTGCTGTCAGGCCGAGGGTCAGACCCGGATGGCTCACCGGAGAAACGCTATTCCCGCAGTTGTGCCGGCCGCCCGGTCGGGTTATCCGATCGGCCGGACGCGTTCGTGATGCCCGCGTGTCACGAGGAAAGGCACCCAGATGGCCGCCAAACCCGCTCTGCTCTACAATCGCCTGATGCTCAAGCTCTCGGGCGAGGCGCTGATGGGCAAGGGGCAGTACGGCTTCGACATGGCCGTCGCGACACGGCTTGCCCGCGACGTGACCGAGGCGATCGACGCCGGCGTCAAGATCGGTGTCGTGGTCGGCGGCGGCAACATCTTCCGCGGTCTCGCGGGCGCGGCGAAGGGCATGGACCGGGCAACCGCCGACTACATGGGGATGCTGGCGACGGTGATGAACGCGCTCGCCTTCCAGAACGCGCTCGAGCAGCTCGGCACCCCGGCACGCGTGCTCTCCGCGATCCCGATGCCGACGGTGTGTGAAAGCTACGTCCGGCCGAAGGCGCTGCACCACATCGACGCGGGCCGCGTGGTCATCTTCGCCGCCGGCACCGGCAACCCGTTCTTCACCACCGATACGACCGCGGCCCTGCGCGCGATCGAGATGAACTGTGATGCCGTCGCCAAGGCGACCCAGGTCGACGGCGTCTACTCCGCCGACCCGAAGAAGGACCCCAAGGCCCGGCGCTACGACCGGCTGACCTACTCGGAGGTGCTGGCACGCGACCTCAAGGTGATGGACGGTGCCGCGATCGCCCTTGCCCGCGACAATGGACTTCCGGTAATTGTGTTCTCCATCGAGGAGCCGGGCAATCTGCTCAAGGTGCTGCGCGGCGAGGCCCGCTCCACCGTCGTCTCGGGCTGAGCGACCCGATGCGCCCGCGCGGCGCCGAGCGACTGCGCCATCGCGCAGCGCCGAACCATTGACCGAGGATACGCCGTCATGGCCGCCCCGACATTCGACATCAAGGAGCTGGAGAAGCGCATGCGGGCCTCGCTCGATGCGCTGAGGCGAGAACTCGCCGGCCTGCGCACGGGACGCGCGAGCGCGGCGCTGCTCGAGCCGGTGCAGGTGTCGGTCTACGGCTCGCGGATGCCGCTCAACCAGGTCGCGACCGTGACAGTGCCGGAGCCGCGCATGCTCGTGGTCCAGGTCTGGGACCGCAGCAACATCACCGCCGTCGACAAGGCGCTGCGCGAGGCGAACCTCGGCATCAACCCGATCGTCGACGGGGCGATGATCCGCCTCCCCGTGCCGGCGCCGACGGCGGAGCGCCGCATCGAGCTCGCCAAGCAGGCGCACAAGTACGCGGAGAGCCACCGCATCGCCATCCGTACCGTGCGGCGCGACGGCATGGAGCTGCTCAAGAAGCTCGACAAGGACGGCAAGATGAGCCAGGACGATCACCATAAGAACAATACCAAGGTGCAGGAGCTTACCGACAAGCTCATCAAGGAGATCGACCAGACGCTGGCGTCGAAGGAAGCCGAAATCAACAAGGTCTGACGTCGAGCATCTTTCCCGCACGCCGGCTCCTCGCAGCGATCGAAAGTCCCGCGGCCCGTGGCAGACACCGAACCTCAAGACGCCGGCACGGCTGCGGTCCTCGACGGCCCGCGTCACGTCGCGATCATCATGGACGGCAACGGACGCTGGGCGAGCCGGCGCGGGCTGCCGCGCGCCGCCGGCCACCGCAAGGGCGTCGAGGCGGTCCGCCGTACGGTCCGCGCCGCGATCGAGTGCAGGATCCCGTATCTGACGATCTACAGCTTCTCCTCCGAGAACTGGTCGCGGCCGGCCGAGGAGGTCGACGACCTGATGGGGCTGATCAAGCGCTTCATCAGGCGCGACCTCGCCGATCTGCATCGCAACGGCGTCCGGCTGGTGGTGATCGGCGAGCGCGACAACGTCGATCCCGAGTTGATGGCGATGATCGACGAGGGCCGCGCGCTGACCGCCGGCAACACCGTGCTGACGCTCGTCGTCGCGTTCAACTACGGCTCGCGGGCCGAGATCGCACGTGCCGCCCGCCGCCTCGCCGCGCGTGCCGTCGCCGGCGAGATCCGCCCGGAGGACATCGACCCCGCGCTGCTGGAGGCCGAGCTCGACACCCGCGACGTGCCCGATCCGGATCTGCTCGTGCGGACGAGCGGCGAGCTCCGCCTGTCGAACTTCCTGCTCTGGCAGGCCGCCTACACCGAGTTCGTGTTCCTCGACTGCTTCTGGCCGGATTTCGGGCGCGAACAGCTCGAGGAGGCGATCAGCCAGTACCGGGGGCGCGAGCGCCGTTTCGGCAGCGTCCTGCAGCGGTCGGCCGGATGACGGGCCCGCCGCCGCAGCCCCAGGCGCGCGCGGGGGTGCTCACCCGGGACCTGTGGCCGCGCCTCGTCTCGGGCCTCGCCCTCGCGGCGGTGGCGTTCGTGCTGCTTTATCTCGGCGGCTGGTGGTTCGCGCTGCTCGTCATGGCCGTCGCGCTCGCCATGAGCTGGGAGTGGGGTGGCATCGTCCGCGGCGAGGGCGTCGACGCGATCCTGGTGATCCACGCCTTTGCCGTCGTCGTGGCCGGCGCTCTCGCGGTGATGGGCCATGCCGGGCTCGGGCTCATCGCGGCGATCGTTGCAACGCTCGTCGTCGGTGTACTGAGGTTCGGCGCGGAGGCGCTCCTCTCCGCGCTCGGCGTGCTCTACACGGGCCTGCCGGTGGTGGTGTTGATCTGGCTCAGGGACGACGGGAGACTCGGCTTCCACGCCGCCCTGTTGATCATCCTGTTGGTCTCGTTGACCGACATTGGCGCCTATTTCGCCGGCCGCCTCATCGGCGGGCCGAAGTTGTGGCCGCAAGTCTCGCCGAACAAGACCTGGGCGGGGCTCATGGGCGGGGTCGTGTGCGCGGCGCTCGCCGGCGCTCTCTACGCGAGCCTCGTACCCGGAGCCTCGGCACTGCGGCTTGCGCTGACGGGGGGCGGCCTCGGCATCGTTGCGCAAGCGGGCGACCTCGCCGAATCCGCGCTCAAGCGGCGGCGCGGGGTCAAGGACGCGAGCGCGCTGATCCCCGGCCACGGCGGGTTCATGGACCGCATGGACGGGCTCGTAACGGCGGCCATAGCCGCCGGCGTCGTCGCCCTCTTGCTCGGGACGCAGAGCCCGGCGAGCGGCCTGCTGCTCGGGCGTTGACAGCGTGAGAGAAGGTCGCGGTCCAGACGCATTTTTTGGCTAGGAGCACGAAGAATCCGAGTGGGCGACCAAGCGGCGGCATCCGGCGCGGCAAGTGATCGCCTTGCCAAGGCAGGGCAACCATCGCCATGTGTGCGGCAGCGCTGCGGCGGGTTCACCGGTCTGGCACGGGACGTGTTGAGGGTTCTGGTGAACGTCCGGCCGGCGTGAACGGGAGTGGAACGGAATGTCGATGCTGTCCCAACTTGCGACAAGCCTCGGGGGTGCGGTGTACGTCGCGCTGGCCTTCCTGCTGGTCTTGTCGGTGGTGGTGTTCATCCACGAGCTCGGCCACTTCCTCGTCGCCCGCTGGTGCGGGGTGACGGTGACCACCTTCTCGATCGGCTTCGGCAAGGAGATCTTCGGCTTCATCGACCGCCACGGGACCCGCTGGCGGCTCGCCTGGATTCCGCTCGGCGGCTACGTCAAATTCATGGACGACGACAACGCGGCGAGCGTACCATCGCGCAAGGCACAGGCGCGTATGACGCCGCAGGAGCGGGCCGGGTCCTTCCACGCCAAGCCGCTCTGGCAGCGCGCGGCGGTGGTCGCCGCCGGGCCGATCGCCAACTTCCTGCTGGCGATCGCGATTTTCGCGCTGGTGTTCTCGCTGATCGGCATTCGCTCGACGGCGGCCAGGGTGGACGAGGTCGTGCCCGGCATGCCGGCGGCCGAGGCTGGTTTCAAGGTCGGCGACATCATAGTCGAGATCGACGGCCGCCGGGTCGACAGCTTCACCGACGTGCTGCGCGTGGTCGGCGCCAATCCCGAGCGCGAGCTTGCGGTCAAGGTCGACCGGGGTGGCGCGCCCGTGGCGCTCAAGGTCGTGCCGGCCAAGCAGGAGGTCGCCGACGGCTTCGGCGGGAAGTTGCCGAAAGGAGTCATCGGCATCCGCCGCGTGACGACGCCGCAGTCGGTGGTGACGCGCAAAGCCGGCCCCGTCGAGGCGGTTTGGCTCGGGGCCAAGGAAACGCAGTTCATCATCACCTCGACGCTCGGCTATCTGGCCGACGTGGTTCGCGGGCGCCAGAACGCCGATCAGCTCGGCGGGCCGATCCGCATCGCCGAGATCTCGGGCCAGGTCGCCAAGGTCGGCGGCGAGGCGATGCTCAACCTCATCGCCGTCATCTCGGTGAGCGTCGGCCTGATCAATCTGTTCCCGATCCCGCTGCTCGACGGCGGCCACCTGCTCTACTACGGACTCGAGGCGATCCGCAGGAAACCCCTGAGCGAGCGCACCCAGGAGATCGGCTTTCGCATCGGCCTCGCCATCGTGCTGATGCTGATGGTGTTCGCCACCTGGAACGACCGCTGGATCGCCTGGCGCTGGATCTCCGGCGGCTGACACCGCAGCGGAGCGCATCGCTCAACCCGAGATTGCTCGGCGCAACTCGTTAACGTTGCAGCGCGGCGACTTGCGACTCGTGTCGGAATCATGGCGATCATCCTGTGGAAACTGTTCCGGTCGCGTCTCGATCAAATCCCTCGAAACATTGCGTAATTTCGACTTGTGGCACGGCAGAGAATCAGGTCCAGTGAAGCCGAATTGCCACTTCCAATGACTTACCTGAATCGTTAAGTTCGCGAAGCTCGGCCCTGTTTTTGGGGACAAGTCACGGCTGATCTACGCCGTCTGGTCCGGGCAAGGAATGCTTGCTGCCTGTGTGCGCCAAGTGCCGACGTGGCGCGCGCTCGAGGGGGATCGGCCAACGAAGGGCAGACGCAGGTATGCCTCAGCGCAGAATGCAGACCGCAGGGGGGCGTTGGCTTGCCCTCCTCGTCGCGATCGCCGCGGCGCTGACGGTCGTCGGCATGCCGCTGCTCATTGCGCAGCCGGCTGAAGCGCAGGCGTCCGCAATCCGCGATATCCGCGTCGCGGGCAACCGCCGGGTCGAGGCGGAAACCGTTCGCTCGTACCTGCAATTCGCCGTCGGTGACGCCTACGATGCGGGCAAGATCGACCGCTCGCTCAAGGCGCTGTTCGCGACCGGCCTGTTCTCCGACGTCCGCATCGATCGCGAGGGCGCCGCCGTCGTCGTCACCGTGGTCGAGAACCCGGTGATCAATCAGGTCGCCTTCGAGGGCAACAGCGAGGTCGATGCGCAGACCCTGCAGAACGAGGTGCAGCTCAAACCGCGCTCGGTCTACACCAGGGCGCGCGCGCTGGCCGACGTTCAGCGCATCCTCGACGTCTACCGCCGGCAGGGCCGGTTCGCGGCGACCGTGGAGCCGAAGCTGATCGAGCTCGAGAACAACCGAGTGAACCTCGTGTTCGAGATCGCCGAAGGCGGCGCGACCAAGGTCAAGAGCATCAATTTCATCGGCAACCGCGCGTTCTCGAACTCGCAGCTGCGCGACATCATCTCGACCACGCAGTCGGGCTGGTTCGATTTCCTCAAGGGTACCAACGTCTACGACCCCGATCGGCTGAGCCTCGATCGCGAGCTGCTGCGCCAGTACTACCTGAAGAACGGCTACGCCGACGTGGTCATCACCGCCGGCAATGCCGCGCTCGATCGCGACGGCTCCGGCTTCTTCCTCACGTTCACCATCGAGGAAGGGGAGCTCTACAACTTCGGCGCCGTGCGGATCGAGAGCGCAATCCCGGGCATCAGCCCCGACGGGCTTCAAGGCGAGCTGCTGACCAAGCCCGGGCAGGTGTTCAATGCCGCCAACATCGACAAGACGGTCGAGAAGCTGACCCTCGTGGTCGCCGAGCAGGGCTATGCCTTCGCCCGCGTGCGTCCGCGCTCCGACCGCAATGCCGCCGCCAAGACCATCGATATCATCTATGCCATCGACGAAGGCCCGCGCGTCTACATCGAGCGTATCAACGTCATCGGCAACCTGCGCACCAAGGATCACGTGATCCGGCGCGAGTTCCGCCTCGCCGAGGGCGACGCCTTCAACCCGTTGCTCGTCGATCGCGCGAAGAAGCGCCTGCAGGGTCTCGGCTTCTTCAAGAACGTCGAGGTCAAGCGCCGGCCCGGCTCGGCACAGGATCGGGTGGTGCTCGATGTCGAGATCACCGAGCAGCCGACCGGCGAGCTGTCGTTCGGCGCCGGCTACTCGACCAACGAGGGCGTCATCGGCGACGTCAGCATCACCGAGCGCAACCTGCTCGGAAACGGCCAGTTCCTGCGGCTGAAGCTCGGCGGCTCGCTCGACCGCTTCCAGATCGACCTGAGCTTCACCGAGCCGCGCTTCCTCGACCGCAACCTGGCGGCGGGTTTCGACCTGTTCCACAAGGACGTGAACCAGCTCCGCACATCCTCGTTCAAGAGCCGCAAGACCGGCGGCAGCGTGCGGCTCGGCGCGCCGCTCTCCGAGAACATCTGGGTCAACACCAGCTATACGCTGTCCTACGACAACATCTACGAGGTCGATTCGACGACCGCCTCGCGCGCGATCCTGCAGGCCGAGGGCGCCGCGCTCACGTCGGCGCTCGGCGCCTCGGTGACCTACGATACGCGCAATCACCCGCGCAATCCGAACCGCGGTCTCTTCTTCCAGGTCGCAAGTGACTTCGCGGGAGTCGGCGGCGACGTGCAGTACGTGCGCCTGCAGGCCGAGGGCCGCGCCTACTATCCGATCACCGAGAAGATGACCTTCGTCGGCCGCGTCATCGGTGGTCACATCGAGGGCTGGGGTGGCGACGACGTGCGGCTGCTCGACCTCTACTACAAAGGCGGCGAGACGGTGCGCGGCTTCAACAAGTCGGGCTACGGTCCCCGCGACCTGTCGACCGGCGACGCCCTCGGCGGCAAGTCGTTCTGGGCGGCGACCGCAGAGGTGCGCTTCCCCATTCCGTTCATCCCGGACGAGCTCGGCATGTCGGCCGCCGTCTTTGCCGACGCCGGCTCGCTGTTCGGTGCGAGCGACCTGGCGAAATCGCTCGGCACGCAGTGCGGGATTCCCGTGTTGTCCGGGCGACCCAACGTCTGCCTGGTCGATGATTCGGCAATCCGGTCGTCGGTCGGCGCCGGCATCCTGTGGAACTCGCCGGTCGGCCCGCTCCGCCTCGACTACGCCTACGCCCTCTCCAAAGAGAGCTACGACAGGACGCAGCAGATCCGCTTCGGCGCCTCGACCAAGTTCTGAAGTTCCAATCGACGCCCACTCCGGGGCGATCTACAAGGGCGGGCAATGGGCTCGCCCTTTGCTTTATCGGCCCAGGCGGCAGGCCGCCTCTCCCGGCCCAGCGTGCACAACCGAAGGCAGGATATCCGCCGCCATGGAGCACCCGGGGTTCTTCGATCGGGCCGGTCCGTTCTCGCTCGCAGCGGTCGCCGCCGCCGCCGATGCGGAGGTCGCCGCCGGCGCCGACGCCTCGAGGACCGTGCGGGATATCAGGACGCTGAGCGAGGCGGGCCCCGCCGATATGTCGTTCCTCGACAACCGGAGATACCTGCCGCAGCTCGAGACGACCCGAGCCGGCGCATGCTTCGTGCTGCCGGCGTTCGCCGCGCGCACGCCCGCCGCCACCACGGCGATGGTCACCAAGGCTCCCTATCGCGCGTTCGCCAGGACGCTGCTGCTGTTCTACCCGGATTCCATGCGCCCCCGCGTCGCTCGCGCCGGCTTCGGCCCGATCGACCCGACGGCCCGCATCGAGGAGGGCGCCGAGATCCAGGCCGGCGCCATCATCGGACCTGAGGCGCAGATCGGTCGCGGCACGGTCATCGCGAGTGGCGCCGTCATCGGCTACCGGTGCACGATCGGCCGCGATGGCTTCGTCGGGCCCGGCGCCTCGGTCACCCATGCCCTCGTCGGCGACCGGGTGCTCTTGCATGCGGGCGTGCGCATCGGTCAGGACGGCTTCGGCTTTGCGATGGGCCCGCAGGGCCACCTCAAGGTGCCTCAGATCGGCCGGGTGATCATTCAGGACGACGTCGAGATCGGCGCCAATACGGCGATCGACCGGGGCGCACTTAAGGATACGATCATCGGCGAAGGGACCAAAATTGATAATCTGGTGCAGATCGGGCACAACGTGGTCATCGGGCGCCACTGCGTCATTGTCGGTCAGGTCGGCATCGCGGGGTCGTCCGAGCTCGGCGACTTCGTCGTGCTCGGTGGCCATGCCGGCGTCGCCGGTCACATCAAGCTCGGCGCGGGCGTGCAGGTTGCGGGCTCGTCGCATGTGATCGACGACGTGCCGGCGGGCGTGAAGATGGGCGGAACGCCGGCGGTGCCGCTGCGGGAGTTCGTGCGACAGATGAGCTACTTGCGCAAGGTCGGAAAGTCCGCACGCGGCGTCGGGTCTACGGACGGTGACGGCTGAGGTCAGGAGGAGGGGGCGACCTCGAGGAACGGTGCGGGCGAGCATGGGAGCGAGCTGGTGATGAACGAAGCGAAGAAGAGGACGGATCTGGCGACCGCCGATATCGCGCGCGTCCTGAAACTCCTGCCGCATCGCTATCCGTTCCTCCTGATCGACCGCATCAGGGACATGGATCGCGACGAGAGCGCGGTCGGCATCAAGAACGTGACGATCAACGAGCCGTACTTCCAGGGGCATTTCCCGGGCTTCCCGGTGATGCCGGGCGTGCTCATCATCGAAGGCCTCGCGCAGACGGCGGGCGCGCTTTGCGTGCACAGCCTCGGCGAAACCTACTCCCCGCAGCTCGTCTATTTCATGGGGATCGACCGCGCCAAGTTCCGCCGGCCTGTCGTACCGGGCGACCAGCTGGAGTATCATGTGCGGAAGGTCCGCAGCCGCGGGCGGGCGTGGCGCTTCTATGGCGAGGCCAAAGTCGGCGGCCAGGTGGTCGCAGAGGCGGAGGTGAGCGCGATGATCGTGGATACGGCCGACACCGCGGCGCTCGTAGCACGCAACAAATAGCCGGCTCGAACGGCGCAGAGGGGCCATGGCCGCGACCGAGATCCACCCGACGGCCATCGTCGAGAGTGGCGCACGCATCGGACCCGGATGCCGCATCGGGCCCTACTCCATGGTTGGCCCGGACGCCGAGCTCGGCGAGGGCATCGTGCTCGTCAGCCATGCCGTCGTAGCCGGGCGGACCAAGATCGGCCCGCGCACGCGGATCTTTCCGTTCGCCTCGATCGGCCACCAGCCGCAGGATCTCAAGTACAAGGGCGAGCCCTCGACGCTCACGATCGGCGCCGACTGCATCATCCGCGAGGGTGTCACGATCAATCCCGGCACCGAAGGCGGCGGCATGGTGACGACGGTCGGCGACCACTGCGCGTTCCTCGCCAACAGCCACGTCGGCCACGACTGCGTGGTCGGCAGCCATGTCATCTTCTCCAACAACGTGATGCTCGCCGGGCACTGCACGGTCGGCGACTATGCGATCATTGGCGGCGGCGCGGCGGTCATACAGTTCGCGCGTGTCGGAGCGCACTCGTTCCTCGGCGGCATGTCGGGCCTCGAGAACGACCTCATTCCCTATGGCATGGCGCTCGGCAACCGGGCGCACCTCTCCGGCCTCAACATCGTCGGCCTCCAGCGGCGCGGCTTCTCGAGGAGCGACGTTCACAGCCTGCGCCGCGCCTATCGTCTGCTGTTCGCCGACGAGGGCACGCTCTCCGAGCGGGTCAACGACGTCGCGACCGAGTTCAACGATCACCAGATCGTGCAGGAGATCGTCGCCTTCATGCGTGTGAACGGCAAGCGCGCGCTGTGCACGCCGCGCGACGGCCATGACGCCTGAGGGCGCGGCGCCGCCGCAGGGCACTCGCCCGCCGCTCGCCGTGCTCGCTTGCGCCGGCCCGCTCCCGATCGAGGTGGCGGATGCGGCCGTGCGCGCCGGCCGGGCGGTTTTCGTTGTCGGGATCGATGGCTTCGCCGGCGACGAGATCGCGCGGTTTCCGCACGCGCGTGTCAACATCGGCCAGATCGGGGCCATGCTCGCCGCCTGGCGCAAGGCCGGCTGCCGCGACCTCGTCATCGCCGGCGCGATGCGGCGGCCGAACCTGCTGCGCATCAAGGTCGACGGCGGGTTCTTCCGGGCGATCGGCACGGCGCTGAGCCTCACGCGCGGCGGCGATGACAGCATCCTGCGTCGGATCATCCGCTTCTTCGAGCGGGAGGGGCTGCGCGTCGTCGGGCCGCAGGAGGTCGCCCCGCACCTCCTCGCCGGTCCGGGCCCCCTCGCCCGTCACGTGCCGGCACCGGCGAGCCTGCAGGCGATCGAGCGGGCGAGCGCCGTGCTCGCCGACCTCGGCCGGTTCGATGTCGGCCAGGCCGCGATCGCCACCGCCGACCGCGTGATCGCGCTCGAGGGGGTCGGCGGCACAGACGGGTTGGTACGGTCCGCGGGCGGACCGGCGCGCGGCGGCGTCCTCGTGAAGATGCCGAAGCCGAGCCAGGAGATGCGGATCGACCTGCCGACCATCGGGCCCGAGACGCTGCGCCGGGCCGCCGAGGCGGGGCTCGCTGGGATCGCCATCTCGGCGGGGCAGTCGCTGGTCCTCGAACGCGACGAGGTCGCCCGCCTCGCCGATGAAGCGGGGCTGTTCGTGACCGGGCTGGCCCCGTCCGCTGGACGGCCGGTGGAGCGTGTGGCGGCCGACCCGCCGGTCTCGGAGCTGCTCGGGCGGCCGAGGCCGCGAACCCGGGAGGCGCGCGATATCGCCATCGGCGCCGAGCTGCTCGACACGCTGGCGCCTCACGCCGCAGGGCAGGCCGTCGTGGTCTCGGGCGAGCATGTGCTGGCGATCGACGGCGCAAACGGCCCGATCGCGATGCTCGCGTGGCTGGATCGTGGCAGCCACTGGGGGTTGAGGGTGGTCCGCAAGCGGATCGGCGTGCTGGTCTTGCGGTCGTCCGCGCTCCGCACCAATGATGGGGCCGCCATCGTCGCAGCGGTGGATGCGGCGGGTCTCGCCGGTATCGCGCTGGCCGGCAAGGAGGCAGGCCATGAGCCTTCACTGACGGGGGCGCTCGAGGCACGCGGTCTCTTTCTCGTCCGCGTGTCGATCGCGTCACATCGGGAGCCTGGAGGGGCAGCATGACCATCGAGCCGGCCGGCCCCCGCCGCATCGTGATCTCGGGCCACGCGCGCGAGCTCCGTCTGTTTCTGGTCGCCGGCGAGCACTCGGGTGACCATCTCGGCGCCCGGCTGATGGAAGCGATCAATGCCCGCCAGCGCGCGCGCGTGCGCTACCTCGGCGTCGGCGGGGCGGAGATGGCGGCGCGCGGGCTCGCCTCGCAGTTCCCCCTGGAGGAGGTCGCGGTGATGGGCCCGCTTGCCGTCCTGCGCCGGCTGCCGCAGATCGTGCGCCGGGTCTACCAGACGGTCGATGCAGCCGTCGCCGCCGAGCCCGATGCCGTGGTGATCATCGACGCGCCGGAGTTCACCCACCCGATCGCGCGGCGCATTCGCCGCCGCCAACCCGGCATTCCGATCATCGACTACGTCTCGCCGAGCGTGTGGGCCTGGCGGCCGGGGCGCGCGCGGCGCATGCGCGGCTACATCGACCACGTCATGGCGCTGCTGCCGTTCGAGCCCGAGGCGCACGCGCGGCTCGGCGGCCCGCCCTGTACCTACGTCGGCCATCCGCTGATCGAACGGCTCGACGACATCCGCACCGCGGACGGCGAAGGCCTTGCCGCGCGGCTCGGGCTCGATCGTGCCAAGCCCGTGCTCGTCGTTCTGCCCGGCAGCCGCGGCTCCGAGGTCGGCCGGTTGATCGAGCCGTTCGGCGCAGCGATCGCCCATCTCGTCGAGCGCGGGCTGACGCCGGAGGTCATCGTGCCGGCCTTGCCGCACGTGCGCGAGCGGATCGAGGCCGGCGTCGCCGGCTGGCCCGTGCGGGTCCATCTCGTCGAAGGCGATGCGGACCGGCACGCGGCGTTCCGCCGTGCGCGCGCCGCGCTTGCGGCGTCGGGCACGGTGACGCTCGAGCTGGCGCTCGCCGGCACACCGATGGTCGTCGGTTACAAGGTCGATCCGCTTGCCGCGCCGCTGCTGCGCCGGCTGATCCGGGCGTCGACGGTTGTGCTGCCGAACCTGGTGCTGGGCGAGAACGTGTTCCGGGAGTACCTTCAGGAGGAGTGCACGGGCGCAGCGCTCGGCGCGGCGCTTGCCGACCTGATGAGCGATGGCCCATTGCGTGCCGCGCAACTCGTGGCGCTGCGCGAGGCGCCGCGACGCATGGTGCTCGCCGGGCGGGCGCCGAGCGAGGCAGCCGCGGACGTGGTGCTCGCGCAGATCGACGAGCGCCGGCGGCCGGCGACACATTAGGCGTCGCGCCGCGCATCCCGCAGGAGAGGCAGAGTGATGTTCCCGCTATCGAGCCTGCTCAGGTCCTTCGTCCAGATCGGCCGGCTGACGGTGACGGACGCGAGCGGGCGCGCGCACGTTTTCTCTGGCCGGCCGGGGCCCGAGGCGACGATGCAGATCGCCGATCCTGCGCTCTACCGCAAGCTCTTCTTCAATCCCGAGCTGCACGCAGGCGAAGCCTACATGGATGGCCGGCTCACGTTTCCGGGCTCGAGCCTGCGCGCCTTCCTCGAGCTCTTCTCGGTGAACCGCGGCTCGATGGCCTCGCACCCCCTGCAGCAGGGACTGAAGCGCGTCGCGCTCGGGTTGAAGCGTTTCCAGCAGGCCAACCCCGTCGGTAAGGCGCAAGCCAATGTCGCCCACCACTACGACCTCGGAAACGATTTCTACAAGCTGTTCCTGGACGAGGGACTGCACTACTCCTGCGCCTACTTCCGTTCGCCGGGTGAGACGCTCGAGGCTGCGCAGATCAACAAGTGCCGGCTGATCGCGGCCAAGCTGCAGTTGAGGCCGGGGCTCAGGGTGCTCGACATCGGATCGGGCTGGGGCGGGCTCGCGATCTATCTCGCGCGGGTCGCCGATGTCGAGGTGACGGGCGTCACGTTGTCGAAGGAGCAGCACGCGCTCGCCGTGGCGCGGGCCCGCGCCGCCGGCCTTGCCGACCGCGTGCGGTTCGAGCTCGCCGACTACCGCGCGCTCGACCGCACCTTCGACCGTATCGTCTCGGTCGGCATGTTCGAGCACGTGGGCGTGGCGCACTACGGCGAGTTCTTCGACAAGGTCAGCAGGCTTCTCGCCGATGATGGCATCATGCTGCTGCACTCGATCGGGAAAATGAGCCCGCCCGGAACGGCGAGCCCCTGGCTGCGCAAGTACATCTTTCCCGGCGCCTACTCGCCGTCGCTGTCGGAGGTGTTCCCGGCGACCGAGGCCAGCAGGCTGTGGGTCACCGACCTCGAGCTCCTGCGCCTGCACTATGCAACGACGCTCAGCCACTGGCACGAGCGCTTCGAGAAGAACCGGGCGGCGATCGCGCGCATGTACGACGAGCGCTTCTGCCGGATGTGGGAGTTCTATCTGATCAGCGCCGAGACGATGTTTCGGACGGGCAGCCAGGAGGTGTTCCACATGCAGCTCGCCAAGCGCCGCGACGCCGCGCCGATCGTGCGCGACTACGTTGTCGATATCCAGCGCAGCCTCGCCGAGGTCGAGCGGAGCCGGCTGCGCGCGGGTCAGCCAGCCGGATGACAGGTGCCGGCTCGGGCGATAGGCTCGGTGCATCGGCCACAGGAACGCTTGGAATGACCGGCAAATCGATCGGTGTCATCGGGGCGGGGGCGGCCGGCATCTGCGGCGCCAAGCACATGCTCGAGGAGGGCTGCGAGGTCACCGTCTACGAGAAGGGCAGCGTCGTCGGCGGAATGTGGGACTACGACAACGACAACGGCGAGTACACCGCCTACAAGACGCTGCACATCAACACCGCGCGCGACCTCACGAACTTCTCTGATTTCCGCTTCGAGCCGAGCGTGCCGCCGTTCCCCTCCCACTGGGACATGTCGCGCTACCTGAAGCGCTATGCCGATCATTTCCGCGTCACGCCGCGCATCCGCTTCAAGACGACGGTCGCCAACGTCGCGCCTGCGCCCGACTATACGGCCGAGAAACCGCGCTGGCGGCTCTCGTTCGCCGGTGGCGAGACGGTCGATCATGATTGCATCATCGTCGCTTCCGGGCACCTGACGCGGCCGCGCGAGGTCGCGATGTTCCGCGACGGGTTCGAGGGCGAGTACCTGCACTCGCGCCACTACCGCGATCCGGCGGCCTATGTGGGCAAGCGCGTGTGCGTCGTCGGGATCGGCAACAGCGCGCTCGACATTGCGAGCGATCTCGCGATGACCAGCGCGAAGACCGTGCTGGTCGCCCGCTCGAGCGCGCTCATCATTCCGAAGCTCGCGTTCGGCAGGCCGTTCTGGGAGACGATCCAGCCGTTCTACAGGCCGTGGGTGCCGGCGTGGGTGCGGGCGCGGACACTGCGCGCGCTCGTCTACGTCATTCACGGCAGCATGGCCGACCTCGGCTTCCCGCCGACGGCGAAGCGCGTGCACGCGACGTCGAACGCCAACATCGTCAACCACATCAAGTACCGCCGGGTGTTGGTGAAGCAGGGCATCGATCGGGTGGAGGGACGGCGCCTCACGTTCTCCGACGGCGCGTCGGAAGAGTTCGATACGCTGATCGCGGCGACCGGCTTCAAGCTCGATCTCGACATCCTGGCCGAGGGTCTCGTCGCGGGCGACCCCGAGACCAACACGCTCGACCTTTACATGCGCATCGTGCCGCCACACTGGCGCGGGCTCTATTTCCTGGCGTTCTTCAACTCGGATACCGCGCTCAACTGGATCTGCGAGGGGCAGGTGCGGTGGCTGCGCGAGCTCGAGATGGGCCGCGCGGTGCTGCCGTCCGCCACCGACATGGAGGCCGAGATCGCCGCGCGCAAGGCGCAGGTGGCGGCCGACTTCAAGGACACGCCCCGCCACGGCATCGAGGTCGAGCACATGCCCTACTTCGCGGACCTGAAGCGTACGTTGAAGGATGCGCAGCGCCGCGCTCGGACCCCTCTGCGCGATCCCGGCATCGCCGCCGTCAACCGGCTGCCGATCCAGGCGGCGGAGTAGTCTAACCCCGCCGCTCGACCGCCACGTACGGGCGCTCGGTCGGGCCGACGTAGAGCTGGCGCGGACGGCCGATCTTCTGCTCGGGGTCCTCGATCATCTCCTTCCACTGCGCGATCCAGCCGACCGTCCGCGCCACCGCGAACAGCACGGTGAACATGTCGACGGGGAAGCCCATCGCGCGCAGCGTGATGCCGGAATAGAAATCGATGTTGGGATAGAGCTTCTTTTCCACGAAGTAGTCGTCTTTCAGCGCGATGCGCTCGAGCTCCATGGCGACCTCGAGCAGCGGGTCGTTGACGCCGAGCACCTTCAGCACGTCGTGGCAGGTCTGCTGCATCACCTTGGCGCGCGGGTCGTAGTTCTTGTAGACGCGGTGGCCGAAACCCATCAGGCGGAAGCCGGAGTTCTTGTCCTTCGCCTTCGCGACGAAGGCGGGGATGTTCTTTACCGACCCGATCTCCTTGAGCATGGTCAGCGCCGCCTCGTTGGCGCCGCCGTGGGCGGGCCCCCACAGGCACGCGATGCCGGCGGCGACGCAGGCGAACGGGTTCGCGCCCGAAGAGCCGGCGAGGCGGACCGTCGAGGTCGAGGCGTTCTGCTCGTGGTCGGCGTGGAGTATGAAGATGCGGTCGAGCGCGCGCGAGAGCACCGGGTTCACCTGGTAGGGCTCGCACGGCACCGCGAAGCACATCTGCAGGAAGTTGGATGTGTAGTCGAGGTCGTTCCGCGGATAGATGAACGGCTGGCCGATCGAGTACTTGTAGGCCATCGACGCGATCGTCGGCATCTTGGCGATCATGCGATGCGAGGCGATCATGCGCTGCGTCGGATCGTTGATGTCGGTGCTGTCGTGGTAGAACGCCGAAAGCGCGCCGACGACGCCGCACATCACCGCCATCGGATGCGCGTCACGGCGGAAGCCGGTGAAGAACCGGGTCATCTGCTCGTGCACCATGGTGTGGCGCGTGATGGTGCTGCGAAAGCTATCGTACTGCGCCTTGCTCGGCAGCTCGCCGTGCAGCAGCAGGTAGCAGACCTCGAGGAAGTTCGATTTCTCGGCGAGCTGGTCGATCGGGTAGCCGCGATAGAGGAGCACGCCCTGGTCGCCGTCGATGTAGGTGATCCTGGACGAGCAGTTCGCTGTCGAGGTGAAGCCCGGATCGTAGGTGAAGCAGCCGGTGTCGCGGTAGAGGCGGCCGACGTCGATCACGTCGGGGCCGATTGTGCCCGAGCGCACCGGCATCTGCGTCTTGCGGTTGTCACCGAGCATCAGCGTCGCGGCCTTGGCGGCCTCGGCCTTGACGGCGGCTGTGGTCTGGGCGCTCATGGGTCGTCCTTCCCGATCGGAGCGGCGGCGAAAGGCAGATGCAGCAGCGCGCAGGTGCGGCCTAAGGCCGACCTCGCTGCAATGCAGCATTTCCCCGGTTCTCCCTAATACACAAATCCACCTGCGACAAGTGAGCCTTACGGATGACGGCGGCCGGCGGTCAGCCGGTCCGGTCCTTCAGCCGGCCGAGCGCCTCGGCGCGGCCGAGCGCGGCCATCACGTCGAACACCGGCGGGGAGACCGCGCGGCCGGTGAGCGCGGCGCGCAGCGGCTGGGCGATCTTGCCGAGCTTGGCGCCGGTCGCCTCGGCATGGGCCCGCACGATCGCCTCGAGTGCGACCGCCGACCATTCGGGCGCCGCCTCGAGCCTGGGGAGGAGCGCTCCGATGGAAGCCTTACCCTCTGCGTCGAGCAGCTTCGCGGCCTTGTCGTCGAGGGGGAGCGGGCGTGCCGCGACGAGGAATGCCGCGCCGTCGACGAGCTCCGGCAATGTCTTGGCGCGCTCCTTGAGGCTTGGAAGGGCGGCGGCGAGCCGTTCCCAACCGACAGCCTCGAAGCGTGACGCAAGAGCTGCGCCGTCCTTGGCGTGTGGCAGGAAGGCCTTGATGTGATCGAGCAGCTCGGCGTCGGCGGTCTGACGGATGTAGTGGCCGTTGAGGTCGCCGAGCTTGGCGAAGTCGAACCGTGCGGGTGACTTGCCGACGTCGGCGACGTCGAACCAGCGCACCGCCTGCTCGGTCGAGAAGATCTCGTCGTCGCCGTGGCTCCAGCCGAGTCGCACGAGGTAATTGCGCAGCGCCGCAGGTAGATAGCCCATGGCGCGGTATTCCTCCACGCCCTGGGCACCGTGACGCTTCGAGAGCTTGGCACCGTCAGGGCCGTGCACGAGCGGAATGTGGGCGAAGCGCGGCAACGCCCAGCCGAGCGCGTCATAGACCTGGATCTGGCGGGCGGTATTGGTCAGGTGATCGACCCCGCGGATCACGTCGGTCACGCCCATGTCGTGATCGTCGACGACGACGGCGAAATTGTAGGTCGGCGCCCCGTCGGAGCGCAGGATGATCATGTCGTCGAGGTCCTTGTTCGGGAACACGACGCGGCCCTGCACCCGGTCATCGACAACCGTCTCGCCGTCGCGCCGCGCCTTGAGGCGGAGCGCGGGCTTCACGCCGGCTGGTGCGCCTGCCGGATCGCGATCGCGCCATGGGCTCGCGACGATCAGAGGCCGCTTCTCGGCCTCGGCGGCGGCGCGCATCCGCGCGAGCTCGTCCGGCGTCAGGTAGCAGTTGTAGGCCTTGCCCTCCGCAAGCAACTGGCCCGCGACCTCGCGATGGCGGCCGGCGCGCGCGAACTGGAAAAGCGGCTCGCCGTCCCAGGCGAGGCCCAGCCAGGAGAGGCTGCCCTGGATGGCCTCGACGTGCGCCTGCTTCGAGCGCTCGCGGTCGGTATCCTCGATGCGCAGCAGGAACGTTCCCCCGGTGTGCTTGGCATGGAGCCAATTGAACAACGCCGTGCGCGCGCCGCCGATGTGCAGCGTGCCGGTCGGCGAGGGTGCGAAGCGGGTGACAACGCGCGTCGATGGAATTCCGGCGCGTGCTGATGGTCCTGGGCTCATGCTTGATCTATGGTCGGGCTGGTGGAGCTGATTGGCGGGCGGTGTAGCACACGCGCATCAGCGGGTTAAGCGAGCTCGCTGACTTTGGCGCCGGGCGCCTGCGAGAAACGGACGCGCGGATGTCTGAGGCGCACCCGCATTGGGGATCGGAGACGCACATGCCCGGCGCCGCCGGCCGTGCCCCGTTCATCGCCGGCGCCGGCGGCACGTGGCCCGTTGCAATCGGTATCATCGCCATGGCCGCGGCAATCTCGCAGCTGTTGCCGCTGGCGCCGGCTTCGCGCGCGATCGCAGCGACGGGGATCGCCGCGACGATGCTTGCCGCCCTGCGCAGCCGGGCGCTGGTCGACCGGCTCGCGGCCGAGCAGGAGAGGTGGTTCCTGTGGCTGCCGGTGCTGTTCGGCTTCGGCACCGCGGTCTACTTCTGGCTGCCGGTCGAGCCGCCGTTGCTCGCCGTGCTCGGTCCGATGCTGGCGGCGCTCGCGATCGGACGGGTGTGGCGTGAGGGCGTGCTGGCGCCGATGGTGACGGGCGCGCTGATCGCGCTGACCTTCGGGGCGGGGCTGGCGAAGCTCCGCACCGAGCTCGTGCGCGCGCCGGTGCTCGAGCGACAGATCACCGGCGTCGAGGTGCGCGGATTCGTCGAGGTGGTCGAGCCGCGCCCAGGGCGCGGACAGCGCATCACGCTGCGCGTCACCCGTATCGGCGACTTCGCGCCCGAGGCGATGCCGCGGCGCGTGCGCGTGCGCACCACCATCGCGCCCGCCGACCTCAAACCCGGCGACGCGCTGCGGCTGCGCGCAACTCTGTCGCCGCCGGCGATCCCCGCTCTGCCCGGCGACCACGACTTCGCGCGGGCAGCCTGGTTCGCGGGCATCGGCGGCGTCGGCTTCGCGCTCACGCGACCACTGATCGATCTCGAGGCCGGGCCGCCGCCCTGGACGCTCGGCATGTGGGCACCCGTGGAGCGGCTGCGTCAGGCGATCGGCCGGCGTATCACGGCGGTGCTGCCGGGCGAGCTCGGCGCAATCGCGACGGCGCTGATCACCGGCGAGCGCGGCGGCATCTCGGAGGCGACCAACGCGGCCTATCGCGACTCGGGGCTGTTTCACATCCTGTCGATCTCCGGCCTGCACATGGTGATCATGGCGGGGGCGGTGTTTGCCTCGGCGCGCCTGTTGCTCGCGCTCTCGCCGGCCATCGCGCTGCGCTATCCAATCAAGAAGTGGGCGGCAGCGGCGGCGACGGTCGCGGCGCTCGGCTACCTGCTCATTTCGGGCGCTGCATTCGCGACGGTGCGCTCGTGGATCATGATCTCGCTGATGTTTCTCGCAGTGATGCTCGACCGGCCGGCGATCGCGCTGCGCAACGTCGCGCTCGCGGCGCTCGCGATCCTCGCCGTCTTTCCCGACAGCATCCTCGACGTCGGCTTCCAGATGTCGTTCGCGGCGGTCGTGGCGCTCGTTGCGGCCTATGAGGCCCTCAGGCGGCGGGAGGACGCCCGCGAGCAGGGATTGCTGCAACGCCCGGTCATGCGGGTGCTGCTGTTCTTCGGCGGTATCGTGCTCTCGACGCTCGTCGCGGGGCTCGCGGTCGCCCCGCTCGCCGCCTACCATTTCCACAAGAGCCAGCAGTTCTCCGTGCTCGCCAACCTCATCGCCATTCCGATCTGCAACCTCGTCGTGATGCCGGCCGCGCTGGCGACGCTCGTCGCAATGCCGTTCGGCCTCGAGGCCTGGCCACTCGCGCTGATGGCGCGCGGCATCGAGGGGATGTCCTGGATCGCCCGGCTCGTCGCCGCTCTGCCGGGTGCCGTCGCGCAGGTTCCGGCAACACCGCAGGCGGCGTTCGTGCTCATGGTGCTCGGCGGGCTCTGGCTCTGCCTGTGGGCGTCGCGCTGGCGCCTCCTCGGCCTCGTGCTCATCGCGCTCGGGCTCGCGGTGGCGCCGCTGCTCGAGCACCCGGATGTGCTGATCGGACGCGACGGCCAGCTCGTCGCGGCGCGGCAGCCCGACCGGACCCTCGCCGCGACCGGCACGCGTGGCGCCCAGTTCGAGCTGCAGCGCTGGCTCGAGCACGATGGCGACGGCCGGCGTCCGCAGGCGCTTGCTGCGGGCGAGGCCTACAAGTGCGATGCGCTCGGCTGCACGACGACGGTCAAGGGCCAGCTTCTCGCGGTGGCCCGCCATCCGGCCGCGCTCGCCGACGACTGTGCGCGGGCCCGGATCCTGGTCGTCACGTTTGCGCGTCCGCGCGGCTGCGACCGGCCGGGCGTGGTCGTCGACTTCTTCGATCTGCGCCGCAACGGCACGCACGCGCTCTACATCGACGCCGACAAGGTGCGCGTCACCTCCGTTGGCGAGGCGCGCGGCGACCGGCCCTGGGCTCCCCGCCGCTTCGACGCGCGCTTGCCGGTCGGGGCGCGGGGCCTCGCTTTCGGCTCGCGGCTCGGCGCATTCGCGGCGCCTTTCGACCTCGCCGATCAGGGTGGCAGCAGCCCGCGGCCCGAGGTCGAGGACGACGACCCACCCGTCATCGACGACGACCGCCAGCCCTGACTGCGATCATCGTCCCGGCTGGCCGCCATCAATAGCGCCGGATCAGGCCGACGAGACGGCCCTGGATATCGACCTGGTCGGGCCCGAAGATGCGCGTTTCGTAGGCCGGATTGGCGGCCTCGAGCGCGACCGCGGTGCCACGCTTGCGCAACCGCTTCAGCGTCGCCTCCTCCTTCTCGACGAGGGCGACGACGATGTCGCCGTTCTCGGCCGAGTCGCAGCGGCGGATCACCACGACGTCGCCGTCGTGGATGCCGGCATCGATCATCGAGTCGCCCTTGATCTCGAGCGCGAAGTGCTCGCCGTTCGTCAACAGGTCGGGCGGGCAGGCGATGTCGTGGGTGTGGGTCTGGATGGCGCTGATCGGTGTGCCGGCGGCGATGCGGCCCATCACCGGCACCGACACCGTGCGACTGTCGATGATCGTCGAGGGCGGCGCGGCGAGCTGCGGGTTGCGGCTGAGGCTGCCCTCGATCACGCTCGGCGTGAAGCCGCTCCTGCGGACGCCGCCGTCGGCCACGTTCTCCGGCAGCTTGACGACCTCGAGCGCGCGTGCGCGGTGCGGCAGGCGGCGGATGAAGCCGCGCTCCTCGAGGGCGGTGATCAGCCGGTGGATCCCGGACTTGGATTTCAGGTCGAGCGCGTCCTTCATCTCGTCGAACGAGGGCGGCACGCCGCTCTCCTGCAGCCGCGTGTGGATGAACAGCAGCAGCTCTTTCTGTTTCGACGTCAGCATGCGACCTCCAGCGTGGTGCGCCCGTGGGACTCCCGGCGCGTCGACGCAGGCACGCGGACGCAAAGACGAGCAGGCGCGGCACAAATCATGAACGTACACTAGCTGTTCCGGGGGCGTTCCGCAAGGGGTGCGGCTGCTCAAAAATCGAGCCGCAGGATCGTCGTGGCGCCGCCCGCCGGTACGGCCGGGGCGTCGGGAGGGCGCACGATCAGGCAATCGGCGGCGGCGAGCGGGGCGAGGAGGGTGCTGTCCTGCGAGCGGATGGGCCGGACCCGCGGATGCCCACCCGACCCGGCGACGAGTTCCGCCCGGGCATAGTGCTGACGGGGGCCGTTCGCCTCGAGCGCGATGTCGGCGATCGCCGGCTCGCTTGCCATGCCGGCGGCGGCGTCGCCGAGCATCGCCCGGACGAGCGGCAGCAGGAATATGCGGGCGCAGATCAACGCCGAGACCGGGTTGCCCGGCAGGCCGAGGATGCGCTGGTGACTGCTGGCGGCGAATATCAGCGGCATGCCGGGGCGCATCGCGATCTTCCAGAAATCGAGCGCGATGCCGCGGCCTTCGAGCACCGGCGCGACGAGATCGTAGTCGCCGACCGAGGCGCCGCCGATCGTCACGACGATCTCGGCGCTCGCGGCCGCGTCGAGCTTGGTTGCGAGCGCGGCGCGCGTATCGCCGGCAATCCCGAGGAAGCGCGGCGCGCCGCCGGCCGCGGCGACCATCGCGGCGATGCCGAACGGGTTCGAGCAGACGATCTGGTCGGCCCCGACCGGGCTCCCCGGCAGGACGAGCTCGTCGCCGGTGGCGATGATCGCGACGCGCGGTCGGGCCCGCACCGGCACCTCGCCGTGGCCCATGGCGGCAGCAAGGGTGAGCGTGCGGGGGGCAAGGCGGGTGCCCGGCGCCAGCAGCCGCTCGCCGCGTCTGAAGTCGAATGCGCGGCGGCGGACGTGGCCGGGCTCGACCGCGCCGGCCTTGACCACGACGCTATCGCCTGCCGCCTCGGAATTCTCCTGGATGACGATCGCGTCGGCGCCGGCCGGCACGGGCGCCCCGGTGAAAATGCGCACCGCCTCGCCGGCGCCGACGGTGCCCGCAAAGCCGCGCCCCGCGGCCGACGTGCCGATCACGCGGAGCCGCGCCGGGAGCCCAGCGACATCGGCGGCGCGGACGGCGTAGCCGTCCATGGCGGAGGCGTCGAACGGCGGTTTGTCGTGGCCCGCGGCGAGCGGCGCGGCGAGAATGCGGTCGCGGGCATCGAGCAGCGCGACGCGCTCGATGCCGGTCAGCGGGACATCGCGAAGCACGCGGGCGAGTGCATCCTCGACCTTGAGCAGGGCCATCGCGTCACCCCGGAGCGCGCGCGCGCGCTGCGGCACGATAGGTCCCGGAACGCCCGCCGGTCTTCTCGACGAGGGCGATCCGTTCGATCCGCATCGCTTTGTCGGCGGCCTTCAGCATATCGTAGATCGTCAGGCAGGCGATCGACACCGCGGTCAGCGCCTCCATCTCGACACCGGTCTGGCCGGACACCTTCACCTCGGCGGTCACGTGGATGCCCGCCGGATCGCGGCGCGGCTCGAAGCTCACGGCCGCCTTGGTGATCGCGAGCGGATGGCAGAGGGGGATCAGCTCGTGCGTGCGCTTCGTCGCCATGATGCCGGCGATCCGCGCGGTCGCGAGCACGTCGCCCTTCCCGGCGGCACCCGTCTCGAGGCGGGCGAGCGTCGCCGGCGCCATGGCGACGAAACCCTCGGCGATGGCGGTGCGCTCCGTCACGGCTTTGGCCGAGACGTCGACCATGCGCGCCGCGCCCGTTGCGTCGATGTGGGAGAGCTTGCTCATGCGTCGCGTCCGAGGAGACGGCGGGTGGCGGCTGCGACGTCGGCCTGCCGCATCAGGCTTTCCCCGACCAGGAACGTCTTCACGCCGACGCGTGCGAGCCGCTGGATGTCGGCGAATTTCCCGATGCCGCTCTCGCTGACGACGATGCGATCCTTGGGCACGCGGGGCGCCAGCCGCTCGGTCGTCGCGAGCGCCGTCTCGAACGTCCTCAGGTTGCGATTGTTGATGCCGATCAGCCGGCAGCCGAGCTTCAGTGCGCGCTCGAGCTCGACGTCGTCGTGCACCTCGACGAGCGCGTCCATGCCCCAGTGACCGGCGGCCGCCGCAAGATCGCGGGCGCCGGCATCATCGACCACGGCCATGATGATCAGGATGCAGTCGGCGCCCCAGCTCCTGGCCTCGGCAACCTGGTAGGTGTCGAGCATGAAGTCCTTGCGCAGCACGGGAAGGGCGGTCGCGGCGCGGGCCGCGGCAAGATGCTCGGGCGCGCCCTGGAACGACGGCGCATCGGTCAGCACCGAGAGGCAGGCCGCGCCGCCGGCTTCGTAGTCGCGGGCGTGTGCGGGGGAATCGAAGTCTGCGCGGATCATGCCCTTCGATGGCGAGGCCTTCTTGATCTCGGCGATGAGCGCGGGGCGCGCCGAGCGGTGCTGGCGGGCGAGCGCATCGGCGAAGCCGCGCACCGGCGGGGCGGCGCGGGCCGCCGCCTCGACCACGGCCGGGGGACGCGCAGCCTTGGCCGCTGCGACTTCTTCGAGCTTGTAGCGCGTGATGCGCTGGAGAATGTCGGACATCGCTCTCCGATACCATGGGCGCCGTCCACCCGGCAAAGGACATCCGGCCCTGGTCCATCGACCCTCACCGGCCGCGATCGAGCGACAGCCGCCGCCGCGCGCCATCGGGGTCAGACCCCCGGGCAATGACTGTCGACGAGCTCCGAGCGAAGGGGCCGGGGGTCTGACCCCGACTGCCGGCCGCGCGCGACGGATTCATCCCTTGGCGATCTCGGGAAATTTTTTCGTGAGGCACGGGCGAGCTTCGGCCGCGTGACTTGTAGTAGGATGCGGACCGA
>Ga0209398_1000106_pt1 | contig 64417 bp, 59 predicted proteins | sample AshMeaBigSpring_FD_184125 | JGI IMG/M metagenome (GOLD analysis project Ga0209398, IMG submission 184125) | Groundwater microbial communities from Big Spring, Nevada to study Microbial Dark Matter (Phase II) - Ash Meadows Big Spring (SPAdes)... | ecosystem: Environmental > Aquatic > Deep...
TGAACCCGATCGAGCAGGTCTTCGCCAAGCTCAAGCACCTCATGCGCAACGAAGCGCCGCGAACCGTCGAGGCCACATGGCGAAAGGTCGGTAATCTCCTCGATCTCTTCGCTCCCGAAGAATGCGCAAACTATCTCAAAAACTCAGGGTATGCTTCCGTCTAAAATCGGCAGGCTCTAGGGCAAACACCATAGCGGCAGGCCGCCTGCGTAACCGACAGGCCATCCATCACTGCGCGGGCCATTTCCCCTCGACGCAAAGGGGTCAATCTGGCATTCTTATGGATGTTCATTCGGAGCGATCCTGAAAAACCAAGGTGTGGTAACTCCAGTCTGACAAATCTGCTCCGAATGGACAACCTCCTGAAAGCTCACATCTATCCGCCATTGTCTTGCCGAAACCAATCGACAATTTTACGGTTTCCTGCTATTCATAAGTTATGGCGATTGTTGCATTCGACATATTGAAATTGGCACCCAAGCTTGAAGCAGCGGGGTTTTCCTCCACGCAGGCCCAAGGTGCGTCCGAAGCGTTATCCGAAACGATGGGTGACGAGATGGTGACAAAAACTTACTTGCGTGAAGAACTGGCACCCATCAAAGCAGAGATCACCATCCTCAAATGGATGAGCGGATTTACCCTTGCCGCAGTCATGGCGGTCTTTTACATGCTGTTGAAGGCGAAGGGTATTTAACCCCTCCTCACTCTCCCACCACATGCACGACCTTATAACCCCGCTGCTTCAGCGCGCGTAAAAACGCTGGCAGCATGGCGGCGGTTTGCGCTTTCGTGTCGTGGAAGAGGATGATGCCGCGCCCTGCGCGGTCGAGGCGGCCGAGCACGAGCTGTAATTGTGCCTCCGGCGTCATCACATTCCAGTCGCTCGCCCAGAGGTCGGCGCCAAAAACGGCGATTGTGTCGCGGCTCAGGGCGTCGAGCAAAGCAGGGGTGTCAGCAAAGCCGGGAAAGCGGAAAAACGGCGCGATCTTCGCCCCCGCCGCCTCCTCGATCGCCGCGCGGCCTTCGATGATGTTCTGCCACGCGGCCTCCTGCGGCATGTCCCGCATCGTCCAGGGATGGGTCATGGAATGATTGGCCAGCGTGTGCCCCGCCGCCGCGATGCGCTTCACAAGGCCGGGCGCGGCTTTCGCGTTCCGCCCGATGAGAAAAAACGTCGCGCGCACGCATTCATCCGCAAGACTGGCGAGAATTTTGTCAGTGGGGCCGGGCAGGGGGCCATCATCAAAGGTGAGAACAACCTCGCCTTTCATGAGAGGCAGGGTTTCCGGGTAGCTTTTGAGGCCGTAGCGCGCGCCTGCCTCGGGGTTGAGGCGCAACACGCGCGCCGTGCCCAGGGCCTCTGGCCCGCAGGCGGCATAAGCGGAGGGTGCAAGCACAAAAACCACCAGCACCACCCACAAAACGCGCCAGAAACGTAAGGCGATGCAGGGCACGGATTGTTTTTGTCTCATCATGCCGCCATTGTGTTCGGGAACGCCTTCCGACACAAGAAGCGGATCACTCTCATCCGTTTGAAAGATGCATCAAGAGCAATTCCAGCGAAAGCATGTCCCCGCGAAGGCGGGGATGGGAACCGGTTTCGCGTCCGGAATTGCGTGAAAACAAGGAGATAGAGCGTTTTCTGCGGTTCAATCTTCGCCGGAAACGTTCTAGAGCATGTTGCGCAAAAGTGGACACCGGTTTTGCGTAACAACATGCGAAAAAACAAGAAGATAGAGCACGTCTGGTTTTGATGGAATCAAAACCAGACGTGCTCTAGGAGGATGCCATGATCGAAGCCTCCCTGATGCGTGCCGCCCCCTGGGCCGATGGCATCCGCGATGCGGATGGCGCGATCGAACCCGATTTTCTCGCCGCCATCCGCGCCGCCATCACCTCCGGCGATCATGACCGCCTGACCGCGCTCGCCGGTGATCTTTACGAAGCCGACCTCGCCGACGTGATCGAGGCGCTGGATGCCGAGGAGCGCCCGCGCCTCATCGCCATCATGGGCGCGGATTTCGACTTTACCGCCTTGACCGAGGTGGAAGACCTCGTGCGCGAGGAATTGCTCGAAGACATTCCCAACGCGCAGATCGCGCAAGGCATGCGCGATCTTGAATCGGATGACGCGGTTTATATCCTCGAAACCATGGAGCAGGAGGATCAGGACGAGGTTCTCGCCAGCCTGCCCATGGATGAGCGCATCACGCTTGAACGCAGCCTCGATTACCCGGAGGACAGCGCCGGGCGCCTGATGCAGACGGATATCATCGCGCTGCCGCCGTTCTGGAGCGTCGGGCAAACCATCGACCACCTGCGCGAGAGCGCGGATCTGCCCGAAACCTTTTACGAGATTTTCGTGGTCGATAAGGAAAACCGCATCACCGGCCATGTCTCGCTCAACCGGTTGTTGCGCACACGGCGGCCCGAGCGCATCGAAACCATCATGGACGAGGCCGACCATGTCGTGATGGCGAGCGACCATCAGGCCGATGTCGCCGAACTCTTCAAGCGCTACAACCTCGTCTCCATCCCGGTGGTGGATGCCGAACAGCGCCTCGTCGGCGTTCTCACCTTCGATGATATCGTCGATGTGATCGACGAGGAGGCGGATGCCGAAATCCGCGCGCTTGGCGGGGTGAAGGCGGATGAAGACCTCTCGGACAGCGTGTTGCAAACGGCACGCGCGCGCTTTGCCTGGCTGTTCGTCAATCTTCTCACGGCCATTCTTGCCTCCGTGGTGATTGATTTTTTCAAAGGCTCGCTCGAAAAAATGGTCGCGCTCGCGGTGCTGATGCCGATTGTGGCGAGCCAGGGCGGCAATGCCGGCACGCAAACCATGACGGTTGCGGTGCGCGCGCTCGCCACCCGTGCGCTTGGCGGCAACACGGCGCGGCGTTTCGTTCTGCGCGAGGTGAGGGTGGGCCTGTTCAATGGCTGTGCCTTCGCGCTCATCATGGGGTTGGTGGCGGCGTTCTGGTTTCAATCTGCCGAGCTTGGGCTTGTCATGGGCATCGCCATCATCGTCAATCTTTTTGCGGCGGGGCTTGCGGGCGTGCTCATTCCGCTGGCGCTGGAGCGGGCGGGCATTGACCCGGCGGTGGCCTCCGGGCCGTTCGTGACGACGGTGACGGATATTGTCGGGTTCTTTGCCTTTCTTGGCGTGGCAACCCTGTGGTTTCATTTGTAACGACGCCATTTCCGCTTGATTTTGCATGGATTTTCGCAAAAGCGCCTGAAAGCTGAACCAAACATTAAGTGTTTCAAGCCTAGCATTGGCAACCAAGAAGTGGGGTTTGCATCAATGCATGGGCGCTCTCTTATTCGCGCAATCGATATCGGCATATGTGCCATTCTGATTGTTGCTGTCATCATACTTTCGCTGGTCGGTTTCATTGGCAGCGAGCTGGATCGCAACGCCCTCAAAACCGAGGCGAGCGTCGTTCGCGCCGAGGTGGATCGCGCGATGGTTGTGTTCCGTGATGATATCCTCGCAACGCGATCTGATTTTGTGGATTGGGCGCAGCAAAACAGGCAGGAGCGCGTTCTCGTCAGCCGCCGCGAGGGTGCCGCCTTCGTCCGGGATGCCGGGCTCGCGCTCTCCCCCCCGGCGCTCGCCAGCCAGAATGTTCAGGCGCAGTTGCGCACAGCGTTCGATGCCATGCAGGCCTTTGACCCGCAGCAGCAGAAATTCGATTTTCTCCGCCTCGGTGAAGGCAAAGCGGAACGTCTTGCCTTTGTCACGCTTTTGCCCGGCATGCCGGGCGCTCAACGTCTTGCCGTGCAGGTTCTGGATACCGAACTCATGGCGCGCCATCTTGAGGTGTTCGGGCTTTCTCTTGAAGGCTTCCGGCAGGGGGTTGCGCCGTCCGGCCTCGAAGGCAGCCTCGTGCTGGAAAACCTCGCCGGTGACAGGGTTGGCGCTTTCCTCTGGTCTGGCCCGCGCATCTCAACACGGATTTCAGCCGTGATGCTGCCGATTTTGCTTGGGCTTCTGGTTGTCGCCGTGTTTTTCCTGCTTTTGCTGCGCCGCTACTGGAGCGTGGCGGAAACCGCGTTTTTCGCAGACATCAAAAAGGTCGAGGCTTTGGCCCTCACGGACCCCATGACGGGGTTGCCGAATCGCCGCGCCCTGTTTGACAGGCTCGTGCAGTTTGATGCCGATGTCGCTGCCGCTCGCCAGGGCGAGGCCGCCCCCATCACCATGCTGATGCTCGATCTCGACAATTTCAAATGGGTCAATAATTCGCTTGGCCACCAGAGCGGCGATCTCGTGCTCAAGCAGGCTGCGGGCATCATTGCGCAGCATCTGGGCCAAAACGGCTTTGTCGCCCGTTTCGGCGGGGATGAATTCGCGGCCATCATGGAAGGAACCCTGCGGCAGGAGGCGCTTGATGCGCTTCATGAGGCCATCACGCAGGATTTGCGCGCGCTGATCACGCTGGAGCGGCGCAACCTTGGGCTGGGTGTCACGATTGGTGCCGTTGCCTCCCAGGATCATAAGCTTTCGGGCGCAGACCTGTTGAAGCTCGCGGATATCGCGGTTCTGGCGGGTAAGGGCAAGGGGCGCTCCCGCGCGCTCGTCTTCCATGACAAAATGCGCATGGACGAAATATCACGTCGCAATCTTGAGCGCGAATTGAGGGGTGCGGTCGAGGCGCAGCAGCTCTTTTTGCATCACCAGCCGATTGTCGAGGCGATCAGCGGCGCGATCACCGGGTATGAGAGCCTCGTGCGCTGGAACAGCCCGCAGCGTGGCATGGTCTCCCCGGCGGAATTCATTCCGCTGGCCGAGCAATCCGATCTCATCGTCAGGATCGGCTCCTTCGTGCTTGACCGCGCGCTGGCCGAACTGGGCCCGATCCCCGATGTCACGATTTCCGTGAATGCCACGGGGCGGCAATTGCTCAGCCCCGGCTTTGCGGAAGAGGTGATGGCCCGCCTCGCCGAGCATCAGGTTGCACCCGTGCGGCTCTGCCTCGAACTCACCGAAACCAGCCTCATCACCGAAGGCGAGAAGGTTGCAGCGGTGATGGCGGCCTTGCGCGCGCATGGCGTGCGCTTTGCCATTGATGATTTTGGCGCGGGCTATTCCAGCCTTGGCTATCTCATGGCCTTCACCTTCGATGTTCTGAAGATCGACCGGGATTTCATCATCGCACTCGATGATAAACCCGAATCGCCCATGATCGTGATGTCGATTGTCTCGCTCGCGCGCAGCCTTGGCATGAAGGTGGTGGGTGAAGGGGTGGAAACCGAGGCGCAGCACCGCTTCCTGGCCGGGGCAGGCTGCACCTTGCTGCAAGGCTATCTTTTCGGCAGGCCCAAACCGGCCTCGGATCTTTTTGCCGCCCGCGCTCCTGTGGAAGGGGCGATATCGGGTGAAATACAGGTTGCCTGATATGGTTTTCTCAAACATTCTCCATGCTCTGCGGGATTGCGCCCGCGCCTTGCTCATCGCGCCCTCGCTCGTGCTCGCCTCCTGTTCGGGCAGCTCTGACCACGCCTATTACCCGCTCAAAGGCGATGCCAAACCGCATCCCGGCGTGGCTTCGGCGCAGAAACTGCCGGTGCATGGCATTGATATCTCGCGCTGGCAGGGCGAGATCGACTGGTCCGAGGTGCGGCGCGCCGGAACGGCCTTCGTCTTCATTAAGGCAACCGAGGGGGGCGACCATCTCGATGAGCGCTTTCTGGCCAATTGGGCCGGTGCAAAGGCGGCGGGCATTCCGCGCGGGGCCTATCACTTCATGTATTGGTGCCGCCCGGCGGAAGAACAGGCGGAGTGGTTCCGCCGCAATGTCCCGGCTGAAAAAGACGCACTCCCCCCGGTTCTCGATGCGGAATGGAACGGGCATTCGCAAACCTGCCCGAAAAAGATCAGCCCCGAGCGCGCCCGTGAGAAAATCGCCATCATGCTGAGGGCGATGCAGGCGCATACCGGCAAAAAGCCGATCATCTATACCGATATTCCCTTCCATGCCGAGGTGCTGCTGGGCCAGCATGGCAGCCACCCGTTCTGGCTGCGCTCGGTTGCGGCAGAACCGCATGAGCGCTATGAGAATCGCGGTTTCGCCTTCTGGCAATATACCACCACGGGGCGGGTTCCCGGCATCAAGGGCGCGGTGGATCGCAACGCGTTTGCCGGCAGCCGCAAGGAATGGCTCGCCTTTCTTGAGGCGAATGCACGATAACGCAATTCCAGCGAAAGTGGGAACCGGTTTCGCGCCCGGAATTGCGTCAGAAGAAAGAGATGGAGCATTTTCAAGCGAAGTGGACACCGGTTCGCGTGAAGAACCATAGGTCCGCGAAGCGAAACTGCGATAAAACGGCTCTACCCTTCGCGTCATTGCGAGGAGGCGAAGCCGACGCGGCAATCCAGCCTTTCGTCGCCCTTTTCGGGCAGGCCAACCTGTGCCACATCTTTCCCCACATAGAATAAGGGGAAGCACATGCTGGCCAATGCACCGCGCGGGTTCAATTTCGATCTTGGTGAAACGGCGGATGCCATCCGCGAGAGCGTGGCGCGCTTTGCAGCCGATAAAATCGCGCCGCTCGCCGCAAAAATTGACAGGGAAGACTGGTTCCCCCGTCATCTCTGGCCGGAAATGGGCGTGCTCGGGCTGCATGGCATCACCGTGCCGGAGGAGGATGGCGGCGCGGGGCTTGGCTATCTCGAACATGTGGTGGCGATGGAGGAAATCTCGCGCGCTTCGGCCTCCGTGGGGCTTTCATACGGCGCGCATTCCAACCTCTGCATCAACCAGTTGCGCCGCTGGGGCAATGCCGGGCAGAAGCGGCGTTATTTGCCGAAACTCATCTCCGGCGAGCATCTCGGCGCGCTCGCCATGAGCGAGCCTGAGGCGGGATCAGACGTCGTTTCGATGAAACTCCGCGCCGAGAAGCGGGGTGACCATTATATCCTCAACGGCAGCAAGATGTGGATCACCAATGGCCCGCAGGCGGAAACGCTGATCGTTTACGCCAAAACCGACCCTGCCGCAGGGTCGCGCGGCATCACGGCGTTTTTGATCGAGAAAGACTTCAAGGGGTTCTCCGTGGCACAAAAGCTCGACAAACTCGGGATGCGCGGCTCCGAGACTGGCGAACTCGTATTTCAGGATTGCGAGGTGCCGGAGGAAAACCGGCTCGACAAGGAAGGCAAGGGCGTTGCCATTCTCATGTCGGGGCTGGATTACGAGCGCGCGGTGCTCGCCGCCGGGCCGCTCGGCATCATGCAGGCGGCGATGGACATCGTGATGCCCTATGTGAAGGAGCGCAGGCAGTTCGGCCGACCGATCGGGGAATTCCAGCTCGTGCAGGGCAAGATCGCCGATATGCATGTGGGGATGAATGCGACGAAAGCTTATGTCTATGCCGTCGCCAAAGCGTGTGACAGGGGCGAGACGACGCGCGAGGATGCAGCAGGGGCCATTCTCTATGCCGCTGAAAAAGCAACAAAGATCGCGCTAGACGCAATCCAGCTTCTCGGTGGTAACGGCTATATCAATGATTACCCCACGGGGCGCCTGTTGCGGGATGCGAAGCTCTACGAAATCGGCGCGGGCACGAGCGAAATCCGCCGCATGCTGATCGGGCGGGAATTGGTAGGGGGAGGGTAGGCAGTGAGGCAGTGGGCAATGGGCAGTCGTAACAACGTGTCATTCCCGACTGCCGACTGCCCATTGCCCACTGCCCCCTCACTCGCTCCTTGGCAATCCCAGCCGGTAAACGCCTTTGAAATCCGCCGGGTCGACCGGTTTTCCCTTGCGGTAAATCACCAGGCGCCCTTCGAAAGCAAGCCGCACGACAATGCGGCGCAAGGGCTGCATCAACGGCCCCCACTCATCCGGCGTGCGCCCGCCGAGGTTGCGCGCGGCATCCGAGGGGCAGAAGGTGGCGGCAGGCCCGTTTTCAGCGGCAAGGCGCAGCAATTCCGCCTCGATCCGCTCCGGGCTGGCGGGGGTGATTGTTGTGTATTCATGGGTCATGATGCTGGTTGACCGGGATTCCCGGCTTGCGTCAAGCACGCACTCTCCTGTAACTCTGTTTTGTATCAGGGTTTTTGGCCTTGAGACTGCTGGTTTTTCATCAATCACATTTCATATGTGGGGTAATCCGTGCCACAAACCATCACCAAAGGGTATAAAACCCTGCTTGAAGAGGCGAATGCCGCCATCCGCACCTTGAGCGTGGCGGAGGCGCAGGCCATCGCCCGAACCCCGGATGTGGTGTTCGTCGATCTGCGCGACCCGCGCGAGCTCGAACGCGAGGGGAAAATCCCCGGTGCCTTCCACTGTCCGCGCGGCATGCTCGAATTCTGGATCGACCCGGAAAGCCCCTATGCCAAACCGGTCTTCAGGGAAGATAAAACCTTCGTGTTTTTTTGCGCCGGGGGCTGGCGTTCGGCGCTTGCGGCCAAAACCGCGCAGGATATGGGGCTCAAGCCCGTCGCGCATATCGAAGGCGGGTTCGGCGCGTGGAAAAAGGCGGGCGGCACCGTTCTTCCACCGGATGGAGCCGCATAATGAGCAACAACATCACCAACCCGCCGAAATTTTCGCCCAAGCTCACGCTCGTCATCGGCAACAAAAATTACTCCTCCTGGTCGCTCAGGCCCTGGCTTGCCATGGCTGCGAAAAACATTCCCTTCGCCGAGGTTCTCATCCCGCTGCAACACGCGAATACCAGGCAGCAGATTTTGCAATACGCGCCCTCCGGCAAGGTGCCGATTTTGAAATACGGCAATCTCATCGTCTGGGAATCGCTCGCCATCATCGAATGCGTGGCCGATATGCACCCGGAGGCCGGGTTATGGCCGGAAGAGCCGGAATTTCGCGCCATTGCCCGTTCGCTCGCAGCCGAGGTTCATGCCGGTTATGCCGCGTTTCGCGCGCAATGCCCCATGAACCTGCGCCGCAGCATGGCAACCCCGCTCAGCCCTGCCACCAAGGCCGAGATCATCCATCTTCTCGAAACCTGGAAGCGGGTTCGGGCGGATATCGGCAGCACCGGCCCGTTTCTCTTCGGAGACTTCGGCGCGGTGGATGCCATGTTCGCGCCACTCGCCACGCGGCTGCGCAGCTATGAAATTCCGGTTGATCGGGCTTCATCCCATTATATCGACGCGATTTACGCGCTTCCCGCCTTCCAGCAATGGTATAAGGCGGCGGTTGCTGAACCATGGAAGATCGAAGCGACCGATTATGTCGATAAACCGCGCCCCACGCGGTAAAGCAAAGCATGAAGGAAGCCTGGCATGGCCGTTCTCACCACGCCTTTTGAGCGGGCAACACCCGAGGCGGAGGCCAATGCGAACGCCTGGGCCATCCTTCGCGCCGAGCTTCTTGCCCGCCGCGCCGTTGCTGCGCTGGGCGGGCCGGAAAAGGCGCGCGCCCGGCACCTCGCGCGGGGCAAGCTTTTGCCGCGTGAACGGGTTTACGCTCTGCTCGACCCCGGCTCGCCCTTTCTCGAAATCGGCGCGCTCGCGGCCTTTGGCTGTTATGAAGGTGATATTCACGGCGCGGGCCTCATCTGCGGCATTGGCCGGGTTGAAGGCCGCGAGGTGATGGTGCTGGCGAATGATGCCACCATCAAGGGCGGCACCTATTATCCGCTCACCGTAAAAAAGCATTTGCGGGCGCAGGAGATCGCGCAGGAGAACCGCCTGCCTTGCGTTTACCTTGTCGATTCGGGTGGTGCCAACCTGCCGCATCAAACTGAAGTTTTCCCCGACCGTGACCATTTCGGGCGGATTTTCTTCAATCAGGCGCGGATGTCTGCCCTCGGCCTCGCGCAGATCGCGGTGGTGATGGGAAGCTGCACGGCGGGCGGGGCCTATGTGCCTGCGATGAGCGATGAAACCATCATCGTGCGCCAGCAGGGCACGATTTTTCTGGGTGGCCCGCCGCTGGTGAAGGCCGCGACGGGGGAGGTGGTTTCCGCCGAAGACCTTGGCGGCGCGGAGGTTCATGCCCGCCGCTCCGGCGTTGCCGACCATTACGCGGCGGATGACCGGCACGCCCTCGCGCTCGCCCGACGCGCCATTGCCAATCTCAACACGCGAAAGCCGCAGAGCCTCGCCTTCGAGCCGCCCGAAGCCCCGCTTTATGACGAAGCCGAGCTTGAGGCTTTGGTTCCGACCGATCTGAAACGCTCTTACGATATCCGCGCCGTCATCGCCCGGCTGGTCGATGGTTCGCGCTTCGATGAATTCAAGGCGCTTTATGGCACGACGCTTGTCACCGGGTTTGCGCGGCTCAATGGCATGCCGCTCGGCATCATCGCCAATAACGGCATTCTGTTTTCCGAATCCGCGCTCAAGGGCGCGCATTTCATCGAGCTTTGCTGCCAAAGGCGCATTCCGCTGCTCTTTTTGCAGAATATCTCCGGCTTCATGGTCGGCAGCCAATACGAGGCGGGCGGCATCGCGAAAGATGGCGCGAAGCTCGTCACCGCCGTTGCTTCCGCCAATGTGCCGAAAATCACCGTGCTGGTGGGCGGCTCGTTCGGCGCGGGCAATTACGGCATGTGCGGGCGGGCCTATGCGCCGCGCTTCCTGTTTTCATGGCCCAACAGCCGCATTTCCGTGATGGGGGGCGAGCAGGCGGCCTCGGTTCTCGCCACTCTCAAGCGCGACAATATGGAAAGCGCGGGCGAGGCCTGGAGCACGGAAGCGGAGGAGGCCTTCAAGGCCCCGATCCGCGCGCAATACGAGGAAGAGGGTAACCCCTATTTCGCCACCGCCCGGCTGTGGGATGACGGCATCATCCTGCCATCCGAAACGCGGCGCGTGCTGGCTTTGGCCTTTTCCGCCTGTTTGAATGCACAGGTGGAGGAGACGCGGTTTGGCGTTTTCAGGATGTGAAGCGATGACAGATTTTGAAGAAGATATCTATTGCCGTGAAATGGGTGTCATTAGAAAACGATATTACCGAATATATTACCGGGCACGTCAGTGGTGGGGGAAGACAGTTACCATATCTGTTTCGGAAGCTGAGGAGTTGGCGTTGCATTTCCGACTTTTGATAGAAGGTGTTGTGTTGGCTGGCGCCCATTCAGTCGCAAAGGAACATCCTGATATATTTGAAAAAATAAAAGACGAATGGAATTTAACTAATATTATAAAAATTCTCGAGAGAGGAGATGTTTTATGTTTACCTTCTCCTGTATCTATTTTTTATGAAAATAATTCAGTGAAATTCAATATTATAAAAAATGATTCTATAGAAAAATCGGAATGGACTCGAATTCATGGCATTATGTCTAACATATTGCATAGACGACATATGTTATATAATTTTGGCGATTTAGAAAATATACTTAACGAAATAATTATTTTTTTACCACGAATCCGATCTTGTCTAAGAAAGCATGCTATTTATGTAAAAACAAAAAATGGAATGAAATTAATCGTTTGCGAAATGCATTTTCACAAAGCAAAAAGCGTTTTTTGCAGAACATATAGAATGACTAGAAGTGATAAAATTGAAGAAACAAATCTTTTGTAAAATCTACTTTTTGACTTCGCTCTTCGCACCGCGTAACGATGCTTCGCACTGTCGAGGATGACAAACGGGTGCAATGTGCTATAATGCACGCATCTGCACTCAGGGAGGCGCGCATGTCTGCATCGCTCACGGTTCGTTTTGATGATCCTGCCAAGCTTGAGGCGCTCGACAAGCTTGCCACCAGCATGGATCGTTCGAGAAACTGGGTCGTCAACCGCGCGATCGAGGCCTATGTCGCGGAGCAGGCTTGGCAGATCGAGGCGATCAAGGCCGGAATTGCCGAGGCGGATCGCGGTGAATTTGCCACCGATGAGGAAGTGGAGGCTGTGGCAGCTCGCTTTGGTGCGCGCTGGAAACGCTGATGCCGTTCGATGTCATTTTTACGGCTCGCGCGAGAAACAACCTGAACACAATCGGCCTTTTCATCGCAGAGCATAATCCGAAGGCGAGTCGCGACACAATCCAGACGATCCTTGATCACTGCCGGAAACTGGAGGAATTTCCGAATTCCGGTCGCGTCGGGCAAGTCGCCGAAACACGGGAGATTGTTGTTTCCGGCACACCTTATATTGCGAGCTATCGTGTTAAAAACAGGCGAGTTGAAATCATTGGTATTTTTCATGCCGCGCGTCATCCGCTGGGGCGCGAATAGACGTCTTCTTTTTCTGAAAATAGCGCCTTTTTGCTTCCCTCGCACGATATGCCGCTATACCGTCTCATCAAAAGAGAGGGAGAAAACATGTCATCTACAGGCAAGGTAGCCCTCATCACCGGGGCGGGGTCTGGCGTTGGCCGCGCGGTGGCCATCGCGTTTCTTCATGCGGGTTATCGCGTGGGGTTGATGGGGCGGCGCGCGGAAACCTTGGCGGAAACCATCGCGCTTTCAGGCGTTCATCCCTCGCATGCGCGGGTTTTGCCGGCGGATGTATCGTTTCCCGCGCAGGTTCACGCCGCCTTTGATGATCTTGTCGCGGCCTTCGGGCGGCTTGATGTGCTCTTCAACAATGCGGGCATCGGCGCGCCCGCCATCCCGCTTGAGGATTTGAGCGTCGAGGATTGGCGCGCGGTGGTGGATACCAATCTTTCCGGCGTGTTTTACGGCATGCAGGCGGCGTTTCGCATCATGAAGGCGCAAACCCCGCGCGGCGGGCGCATCATCAACAATGGCTCGGTTTCGGCCTATGCGCCGCGGCCCAATTCCGCCGCCTATACCGCAACAAAACACGGTGTTCTCGGCCTCACCAAGGTTGGCGCGCTCGATGGCCGGAAATATGATATCGCGGTGGGCGAGATCGATATCGGCAATGCGCTCACCGATATGGCGTATAAAATGACGCAAGGCGTGCCGCAGGCCAATGGCGAAATCGCCATCGAACCGGTGATGGATGTCGAGCATGTGGCGCAGGCGGTTCTGCATATGGCGAGCCTGCCGCTTGAATCGAATATCCTCTCCATGACGGTGATGGCGACAAAAATGCCGTTTGTGGGCCGGGGGTGAGAGGAAAACGGGCGGCATGTCGCCTTGCGCCACACACCTCCGCGCCGGATATGGCGTTCTCACCTTTAGAGCATGACGGTTTTTGCCGGAAGCGACGCTGCCTCAAATCATTGCGTTACCCCTGTTGCAAAATGGATTCCCGCTCGCCTCCTCGAGGCGTCGGGAATGACAGGTGAAGCCACCCCGTGTCATTCCCGACGCGGTGAAGCATCGTGATGCGCAGCCGCGAGCGGGAATCCAGCTTTTCTTTTGAGAGTGTCTATCGATTCCGTCTCAAAGCAACATGTTCTAGAGCATTTTCCGATCAAGTGGATACCGGTTGATCGAAGAAAATGCTATAAAAACAAGAAGATAGAGCACGTTTGGTTTTGATTCCATCAAAACCAGACGTGCTCTAGAGAAGAGCAAAAAACAACTCATAATTGAAATTAACAGGTTTTAAACCAACCAGAGATAGAATCCGGGGGCATGTTTCGATTAAGTGGGAACCGGTTGATCGCAAAAACATGCGATAAAACATAGAGCGAGAGCACGGTTTTGATTCCATCAAAACCAAACGTGCAAGCGTTCATCTCACGGGGGGTTGGTGTGGCTTTATCGATCAGGCGCGCCTTGCAGGCGGTTTTGCTGGCTTTGTCGCTGGCCTCGCTGGTTGGGCTTGTGGTGGATTTTCACGCCGTGCGCTCGCTCGCGGGGTCGCTCACCTCGATCGAGCGCAACCAGTTGCGCCAGCTCGTGGCCCTGAAGGCGATTTCGGATGCCTATGCCGTCACGATCGTCGATACCACGCACAAGGTGTCGGATGAGGCGATCACCTGGGAGGAGGGGCGGAAAAACGTCTCTGATTCCCTCATCATTATCGCAAAAACCTGGGCCGAGGTGAAGGCGGCGGATCTCTCGGCGGATGAAGCCCGGCTTGCTGCCGAATATGAGGCCTTGATGGCGCGCTCTCTGGCCTTCATGCAGCGCCTTGAGGCCGCGCTGAAGGCGGAGGATCACAAAACCCTGCGCGCCCTGCGCACGAAGGAGCTTTACCCTACCATCGACCCCCTCACCGAAAAAATCGATCTTCTCGTCAAATCGCAGTTGAAATCGGCGGGCGAAACTCTTGGTGAGGCGAATGCCACCGGCACTCTGGCCAAAACCATCCAGATGGCTACGGGCGGTTTTCTTGCCCTTCTCACGGTTGTGGGGATCATCTTCGTCAACCGCAAGGTTGTCGGCGCCATCGAGCATATCCGCGATGTGATGGGGGAACTCGCCAGCGGCAGGCTCGATGTCGATTTGCCCGAAACCGCGTCGAAAACCGAAATCGGCGCCATGGCGCGGGCGGTGGAGGTGTTCCGCGAAAACGCCGCCGAACGGCAAAGGCTGGAGGAGCAGGCGCGACGCGAGCGTGCGCTCGAACTCAAGCGCCAGAAGCGGATCGACGAATTGATCCGCGATTTTCGCGGCTCCATCGGCACCATCCGCATGGCGCTCGATCAGCAACTGGAGGCGATGCAATCCTCCTCCGGCAATCTCGGGCAGATCGCGGAAGACGCCGCGAAAGGCGCAAGCCTTGCGCAGGAAGCTTCCAGCGATTCCTCCTCCAATGTCAGCCTCGTCGCCAATGCGGCGGGCGAATTGACCTCCGCGAGCCGCGAAATCTCCACCCAGGTGCACAAGGCCGGGGATTGCGTGACCCGCGCCATGGATGTCGCGCGCATGGCGGACCACGACGTCTCCAGCCTCGCCGAGCTTGCGGACAGGATCGGCGCGATCATTCAACTCATCAATTCCATCGCCGAGCAAACCAACATGCTCGCGCTCAACGCCACCATCGAAGCCGCACGCGCGGGCGAGGCCGGGCGCAGCTTTGCCGTGGTGGCATCCGAGGTGAAAACGCTGGCAGGCCAGACCGCGAAGGCGACTGAGGAAATCTCGGGCCAGGTTTCGGCCATTCAGGGCGCGACGCGGCAGGCGGTCAATTCCATCCGCACCATCACCGCAACGGTTTCGGAAATCGAAGGGCAGACCACCGCCATCGCCGCAGCAGTGGAAGAGCAGGAAGCCTCGACCCATGAAATCTCGCGCTCCATCTCGCTTGCCTCCGGCGGTTCGGTGCGGGTTGCGGAGAATGTCGGCTCCATGGCGCAATCGGTTGAAAAAACCAGCGCCGAAGCGCAGAGCCTGCGCATCACCACCACGCATCTCGCCAGTGTCGCGGGGGAATTGTCGCAATCGGTCGATGCTTTTCTTGCCAATGTCATGGAGGACGTGAAGGAGCGGCGTCAGGCAACCCGCCGCGTCATGCAGCAGGCAGCGGTGGTTTTCGCACGCGGGCGGCGCAGCCACACGCAGGTGATCGATATTTCCGAAACCGGGGTGCGGATCGAGGCCGTGCCGGATTTGCAACTGGGGGAAACCATTCAACTCGAATGGTCATCCGGCCATCGGCTCAAGGGCCGCGCGGTCTGGATCGCGAAGGGGCAGGCGGGCGTCGCTTTTGATGAAAAGGTGCCGGAAGCGCTGATCGATATGGCAGGCCCCGCGCTCGCGGCGTGATGAGGGGGTCTCGTCATTGCGACCGCGAGCGAAGCGTGGCGGGAAGCAATCCAGCCTTTCATGGCGATGCGGTGCAGGACAATCTGGATTGCCACGCGCCTTGCAGGCGCTCGCAATGACGCTGCCACCCTCACGCCCCAAGCACCACACTGCGCATCGAGATGGAACCGAGATCAAAGCCTTCCGCAAAAAAGCGCGGCACATCCCTCGCCTCCGCCGCGCCAAGCGTATAAAGCAGCGGCAGGAAATGCTCGAAGCTGGGGTGCGCCATGCGCATCAGCGGGCTGGCGGGGTCGAGGCTTGCCGCGCCTTCATAATCGCCATTCTCGATCAGCCGCGCGATATCGGCGTCAAACGCTTCCGCCCAGTCGAAAGCGGGCGCGCCATGGCGCATCGCGCCAAGATTATGCACGATATTGCCCGAGCCGACGATGAGAACCCCGCGCCGCCTTAAAGCGCGCAGCTCCTGCGCCAGTTTCAGATGATCCGGCAAGGGTTTCGAAAGGTCGAGCGAGAGCTGGTAAACCGGCACATCCGCCTTGGGGAACATGCGCAAAAGTACGCACCACGCGCCATGGTCGAGCCCCCATTCGATATCCGCCTCCGCATGGTGGTTTTTCAACAGATCAAGCGTGATAGCCGCCGCCTCGGGCGCGCCGGGCGCGGGGTATTCGATCTCGTGCAGCGCGCGGGGGAAATTGCCGAAATCATGGATGGTTCTGGGTCGCCCGCCAACATGCACCAAGGTGGTGCCGCGCGTCATCCAATGCGCGGAAACAACGAGAATGGCGGAGGGCGTGGGCAGGCTCTCGCCCATCGCGCCCCAGGCGCGGGAAAACCCGCTCTCCTCGATGGCGTGCATGGGCGAGCCATGGCCGATGAAGAGAACCGGCAAAGGGTTGGTATGCGGCAGATGCGTGGTGGTAAATGTGCTCATGCCCCTTCATATAATGGGCATTCATGCAAAAATCACGTGGGTAAAACGCGGTTTATCGCCATATGAATTTGCGTTTATGCAATAAAGATTATCTTTCGAGCGCGTGCTGACCATGATCCACCCCGTCATTGCGAGGCGAAGCCGAAGCGTGGCGGGAAGCAATCCAGACTTGCTGCGCTGCCAACACGAAGCAGGCGTCATCTGGATTGCCGCGTCGCCTCGATGAGGCTCCTCGCAATGACGCTGCCGCCTTCCCCCGTCATTGCGACCGCGAGCGAAGCGTTGCGGGAAGCAATCCAGACCACTCATCCAGAAATCAAACAATGGTCGGAGTGGCGGGATTCGAACCCACGACCCCTAGTCCCCCAGACTAGTGCGCTAACCAGGCTGCGCTACACTCCGATAAGGTGGCTTATAGGCATTCGTTTTGGCGCTGGCAATCGCCTTTTGCGGCGTGGCCATTATTCGCCGGGTGGATCAGAAATACCGCTCCTTGATCACAATCGTGTCGCCCGGCTTCACCGGCGTCGTGATGGAGACCGAGCCGGTGATCACCTGCCCCCGAATGGTGCGGGTCAGTTCGGCATAGGTTCGGTCTGCGCGCGGGCTGAACCCACCGGCGATCGCCACGGCGGTTTGCACCGTCATGGTGTTGACGTAGGGGAACTGGCCGGAGGCATTCACCTCGCCCAGAACGAAGAAGGGGCGGAACTGCTCCACCTCCACCGAAACCTTCGGCTCGCGCAGAAAACCGGCGCGCAGCCGTCCCTCTATGGCACGGGCAAGGTCATAGGTGGTGTAGCCTTTGGCATCCACCACCCCGATCAGCGGCATGAAGATGCGCCCGTTTCCATCCACGTTATAGCTGTTGGACAGGCTGTCCTGCCCGAAGACGATGACGCGCAGCCTGTCTCCCCCCGCAAGGGTATAGGCCTCGCGGGCATCCGTCTCCAGCAATTCATGGGGGATTTGCGGCAGACGCGCGCACCCGCCCATGGCGAGAAAGCCAATGGAACCGAGGAAAAGGCGGCGTGAAATCATGTCTGAATCAAAACCTGTTCAATATCTTGCGTCAGTCTTCACCGGGTCTGGTTAATGATTGTTCAATAGCCCGGCAATTTTAACCGGAAAGAAACCATGGCCGTTCCAATTTGAGGCGACAGGATGATCAGGAGTCGCATTCGATGCCCATTCCCAACGCTCAAGCCCCCATGCCCGGCGCAGAGGCGCAGGGCAATTCCGGTTTTGCAGCATTGCTGTGGCAGCATAAGGGCCGCATTGCTGTCATCACCGGGCTTTGCGCGTTTCTCGCGCTTGTAGGTGTCCATATGCTTCCGCAACGGTATGCGGGTGAGGTGCAGGTGCTGCTGCCCGCTTTGGCTGGGCAGCCGCTGGAGATCACCAGCAGCACACCGACGCGCGGCGCAGCGCAGATGCAGGCGGTATTTCGCACGCGAGAACTCGCCATGCAGGTGATCACCGCGTTGAAACTGGCGAAAAAGGCCGAGTTCGACCCCCTCGCCAATGGCAGCGGTTTCATGCGCCTCGTCTGGCAGGTTCTGGGCCAGACGCCCGATGCGCAGCGCATGCCACAGGAAACCCGCGTGCTTGAGAGTTATTTTGCGCGGCTGCATATCGATGCCCACCCGTCATCCGGCCTTGTAAAACTGCGCTTTGAGGCCGAAGACCCTGTTCTTGCCGCTGATATTGCCAATAAAATCGTGGAAATCGCACTTTCCGGCCAGGTTCCTGCGGGTGATGCAGGCAGCCGGAAAGCGGCTGATGGCACACCGGCGGGGCTTGCCCCCCTGCTCGATAAAACCATCGCGCTCATGGCACAAAAACACAGCGAAGCGCAGGCAAAACGCGAGGCTTTCCGGCTTGCCAGGGGCATCAGGCCCGGCGACATGCCTGCCATGGCGCAGCCCCGCCTTATCGCGGAAGGGGAAGCCCGGCTCGCCGACATCAAGGCGCAGCAGGGCGAGCTTCAGGCACGTCTCAAGGCGCTGCGGCAGGGCGGAGATCGCGGCGCATTGTCGGGGGATGAGCCTTTGCGCCGCCTCATCGAGCAGCAGCAGGCCTTCAGGGCGCGCATCGCGGTGGAGGAAAAGGTGCTGCTGCCGAATCATCCGCGCATGAAGGGCCTTCTCGGGCAGTTGCAGGAACTCGAAGCGCAGATCAAGCCGGCGGTGGAGCGCGCGGCGCAAGCGCTGGAGGCAGAAGCGCGGGCGCTCAAGGTGCAGGAGGAGGGCGTAAGCGCCGCTCTGGCCCGGCATAAAAAAGCCCCCGCCCTCACGCCGGAAGATGCAAGAACCTATGCCGCGCTTGAGGATGAGGTTGCCCTGGCGCAAGCCCAGCTTGAGGCCTACCGCACCCCCTCGCCGGAGCAAGTGGCAACCACGGCCAGCATCCCGGCAATGCCCGCCATGCAGGGCAGGGTCATTGCCGAAGCCATGCCATCAAGCACGCCCGTTTTCCCGAAAAAACTGCCGATCATTCTGGCGGCATCCCTTTTCGGCGTTCTGTTTGCCAGCGCTGTTACGCTCATCCCGGCTTTCGCACAGGCGCATCATGTCGCCACCCGTGATGAAAGCAGGCCTTCATCGCAGAAGACGATAGCCGAAGCCTTGGGTGTCGCGCCTGTCGCGGAGCCTTTTTCTGGCTCCCCGCCGCCTCAAGCCGTGCCACCGACCCCCGTTCTTGCCCTGCCGAGCCTCAAGGCGGCGGATGTCATCGCGCGGGAACTCTCGCTCATTCCCTATCGCGGTTCGGGCAAGGTTTTGATGGTGTTCGGGCTGGATGCGGAGGCGCGCACGGCGCTTTATGCCATGCGCGTGGGGCGCAGGCTGGCGCGGGACGGCGCGAGCATCGTGCTCGGCCTTGCGCATGAGGGCGATCTTTATGCCCGCGTTGTCGGGGCGGATGCGCCCGGACTTTCAGATTATGCTGCGGGCCGCGCGGCGATGGTGGATATCATCAACCGCGATCATCGCTCGAAGCTGCATGTCATCGCGCCGGGTGCGCCCGAGGGCTACAGCCCGCCGGGCGCCGGGATGCGTGACGCGCTTCTCGGCATGATCAAAGCACTGGCGCAAAGCTATATGCATGTGGTGGTGGATGCCGGGCCGGTGGGTGCGGCAGGTGATATGCTGGCGAGCCGCGCGGATGCCTTCATTCTGGTATGCGAAGCGGATGAAGACCCGGATTTCATCACCCGCACCGAACGGCGCTTGCAGGGCCACAACCAAAGCCCGGTTTTTGCGGTTCAGGATGTGCCCGCCATGACCCCGGCAAATGACAGCGCCGCTATCATGGAAAACCATGAAGCCACCCCTGCCACGATACGCGAAAAGCTCCAGCGCATGCTGGGCTAGAGCATTTCCGGCGAAGGTTGAATCGCCTGAAACGCTCTACTCTCACGTTTTTATGCAATTCCGGACGCGAAACCGGTTCCCACCCCCGCCTTCGCGGGGGTATGCTTTCGCTGGAATTGCTCTAGCGCGGCTTGCGCTCCATCCACCAGATGAGCGGCAGGAGCGGCAAGGCCCAGGCCAGCCCGGCGATGAGGTAGAACATGGCCTCGGTGACTTTCGAGGCATCGTTCAGGATGGGCGGCGCGAGCGCGGTGACAAGCAGCGCATAAAACGCGATGAACACCACCATCACCATGGTGCCGATCAATTTTTTCAAACGCGGGTTCATCGAGCTTTCCTTGGACAGGTTGCGGCTTGATGTCATGCACACCCTTGCCGTTTTGGTTCTGAAGTGCATATCGACACTGAACATGGTTCGGGCAAGCCCGAAACGAAAAAACCATGTCTCACAGGTTTTCATCATGTCATCCAGTCTTGTCACCCGTTCAGAGATCATGCCCCCGCTCGCTGGCAGCGGGACGCGCGGCCTGCGCCTCTTTCGCAGGTGGCTTTTGCTGCTCATCGCGCTCGTGCTCCTCATGGTCACGGTGGGCGGGGCGACACGGCTGACCGGGTCGGGCCTTTCGATTACCGAGTGGAAGCCGATCACCGGCGCGATCCCGCCCTTGAACGCGGCGGATTGGGCGCGGGAGTTTTCGCTCTATCAGGCCTCCCCGCAATACCGGCTTCTCAATTCCGGCATGAGCCTTGCGGATTTCCAGTTCATCTATTGGTGGGAATGGGGCCATCGGCAATTGGGCCGCTTCATCGGGCTTGTCATGCTCGGCGGCTTTCTCGGGTTTTTCGCGTTCGGCGTCATTCGCGGCAGGCTCGCGCTTGTTACTTTCGGTTTGGGCTTGCTGCTCGCCTTGCAAGGCACCATCGGCTGGATCATGGTCGCTTCGGGCTTGAAGCCGGGAATGGTCGCGGTCGCGCCGCTCAAACTCACCCTGCATCTCACCTTTGCCAGCCTCTTCTTCATCGGCCTCGTGGCGCTCGCCACCCGGCTCGGCGCGTTCGGGGCGATGCGCCCGGCCTCATCCGGCCTGAAGCGCGCGGCTTTCGCGCTGGTGGCCGCTGTGCTGGCGCAGATCGCGCTCGGCGGGCTGGTTGCGGGTTCAAAGGCCGGGTTCACCTATAACACCTGGCCCCTGATGGATGGCGCGTTTATCCCCGGCGCGGAAAAGCTCTTCGTGATGCCGCATTGGGCCGAGAATTTCGTTGATAACCCGACCCTTGTTCAGTTCAACCACCGGATGGGGGCGTATCTTCTCTTCGCGCTGACATTCTGGCACGCATGGGCGGCGCGCGGCAGCGCCATCGCCCCCATGGCGCGCATGCTGGCGGCGATGGTGACGCTGCAAGGCGTGCTCGGCATCATCACCCTGCTGCTGGTCGTGCCGCTCTGGGCAGGCCTCGCGCATCAGGCCATGGCGATGCTGGTGCTGGCGACGGCGGTTATTCACGCGATGCGGGTAAGAGCGTAGCTGGACGTCATTGCGAGGAGGCGAAGCCGACGCGGCAATCCAGACTGTTCTGAACCGCATGCCCATAAAAGAATGGATTGCTTCGCTCCGCTCGCAATGACGAGAAACTATCTTTTTCTTTTATCGCATTTTCTTCACGCGAACCGGTGTCCACTTCGCTTGAAAATGCTTAAACACTCAAAGCCTGATCAAGATCGGCGATCAAATCCGCTGCATCCTCGATACCAACGGAAAGCCGCACCACATCCGGCCCCGCGCCCGAAATCGTCTTCTGCTCATCGGTCAATTGCTTATGCGTGGTCGAAGCCGGGTGGATGACGAGGCTGCGCGTATCACCCACATTCGCCAGGTGAGAGAAGAGCTTGAGGTTCGAGACGAGCGCGATGCCCGCCGCATTGCCGCCCTTGAGGCCGAAGGTGAACACCGCCCCCGCGCCCTTCGGCGTATAACGCTGCGCCAGCGCGTGGTATTTATCGGTTTTCAGGCCCGCATAGCTCACCCAGCTCACCTTGGGGTGGGTGGAGAGGAAGCTCGCAACCTCAAGCGCGTTATCGGAATGGCGCTGCATGCGAAGCGGCAGGGTTTCGATGCCGGTGAGGATTTGAAAGGCGTTGAAGGGCGAAAGCGCCGGGCCGAGATCGCGCAGGCCAAGCACGCGGCAGGCAATGGCGAAGGCGAAATTGCCGAAGGTTTCAGCCAGAACCATGCCGGCATATTCCGGACGCGGGCTGGTGAGCGAGGGATAGCGCTTGCCCGCCTTCAGCCAGTCGAACGAGCCGCCATCAACGATGATCCCGCCGATGGAATTGCCGTGCCCGCCGAGAAACTTGGTGAGAGAATGCACCACGATATCCGCGCCATGCTCGAACGGGCGGATGAGATAAGGCGAGGCGAGCGTGTTATCGACGATGAGCGGAATCCCTGCCTTTTTGGCAACTGCGGCAATTGCCGCGATATCGAACACAATGCCGCCGGGGTTGGCGATGCTTTCAATAAAAATTGCCTTGGTTTTCGGCGTGATCGCGCGCTCGAACGCCGCCGCGTCATCACCATCAGCCCAGATGACGCCCCAGCCGAATTTCTTGTAGGCATGGTTGAACTGGTTGATCGAACCGCCATAAAGCTTTTTCGAGGCGACGAACTCATCCCCCGGCTCCAATAGCGTGTGAAACACGAGATGCTCCGCCGCATGGCCGGAGGCGACGGCGAGGGCCGCCGTGCCGCCTTCCAAAGCCGCGACGCGCTCTTCGAGCACCGCATTGGTGGGGTTGCCGATGCGCGTATAGATATTCCCGAAGGCTTGCAGGCCAAAAAGCGAGGCCGCATGGTCCACATCGTCAAACACGAAGCTCGTGGTTTGATAGATGGGCGTGGCGCGCGCGCCGGTCGCGGGGTCGGGCTGCGCTCCAGCATGAACAGCAAGTGTGGAAAAGCCGGGAATATGGTTGGTCATTGGTCTGTCTCCCCTCAGGATCGCATTGTTTATGGGGCAGTCAATCCTGTTTGTCAATCGAAACGTTCTATATGAAGAACGATTTTTCACATCTTCCGGTCAATCGTCAGTTTCTGAAACCCCTTGGTGGAGAGGGCAGGGCGCTTTGACGATAAAATCCGCGAATTGACGCCCTGCCAGGATATTTCGCCCGAAAGCCGCCCGTATTCGATCTTCGGGCAGCGATTCATGATCACGGTGATCCCCTGCGCTTCCGCCAGGCTTGCTGCTGCATCATTTCGCACGCCAAGCTGCATCCAGAGCACTTTGGGGAGGGGGGAGAGCCGCAAGGCCTCCTCCGTCACCCCCATCGCGGCCTCGGAATTGCGGAACACCTCCACCATGTCCACCGCGCCCTCGATCGCGCTGAGCGAGGCGATGAAGGGCTTGCCGAGCAGGCTCCGCCCCACCCGGCCGGGATTGACCGGAATGACGTCATAGCCGCGCTCGGTGAGGTATTTGAACACGAAAGTGCTTGGCCGCGCCTCGTTATCGCTCGCGCCCACCAGCGCGATGCGCTTGCAGGACTTCAAAATCGAGCGGATCACGCTGTCAGGATAAGTGTCATGCATGTTGTGCTGCCCATGATTGCATGCCTGATGTGGCGCGGCGCGCGCGAATGCGCAAGCTGAAACAGGCTTGAAATTGACAAGACCCTCGCGCGCTTTGATAGAATGTGTAATCCTCCTGACCGGAAGCCGCCCATGTCCGAACCCGCCTCCGCCTTGCCGCTTGATGCGATGATCGCGTTTCTTGACGCGGTTTTCCCGGAAATCCACCATGGCGGGCGCAGCCTCGTGGTGGAGGCCGTGGGCTATGGCACGGCGCGGGTGCGCCAGACCTATCACCCCCGGCATCTGCGCCCCGGCGGCACGATTTCCGGCCCCTCGATGATGGCGCTGGCGGATTTCGCGCTTTATGTCGCGGTGTTGAGCGTGGTAGGGCGCGAGCCTTTGGCCGTGACGACCAATCTCACCATCAATTTTCTGAAAAAGCCCGAGCAGCGCGACCTCATAGCAGAAACGCGGCTGCTGAAAGCCGGAAAGCGGCTCTGCGTGGGGGAGGTGACGATTTTTTCCGATGGCGGGGACGAGCCTGTCGCGCATGTCACCGGCACCTATTCCGTGCCGCCACGCTCTTGAAAATCAACACGGTATTATAATACCTGAATACACAATTCATTGAAAAATATGAAATATATGAAATTCGAGGATGAACATCTTTCATTGACCAAGCCGCATCAATCGCTTATAGCCCATGCGTGATCATGCAAAACATGCGTGTATCCGTTTTCACCTTCTCCTGAACCATCCGAGGACACCATGAGAGCCCTGACCTCCGCGACGAAATCCTTCGTGGCGAAGCCGGCGGACGTCGAAAAAAAGTGGATCGTGATTGATGGCACCGGCCTTGTTGTGGGCCGCCTTGCCACCGTCATCGCCCTTCGACTGCGCGGCAAACACAAACCCGATTTCACCCCGCATGTCGATACCGGTGACAATATCATCGTCATCAACGCCGAAAAGGTGGTGTTCACCGGCCGCAAACGCAATGACAAGGTGTATTATCACCACACCGGTTATATCGGCGGCATCAAGGAGCGCACGGCGCGCTTCATTCTTGACGGCCGCTTCCCCGAGCGCGTGGTGGAAAAAGCGGTGGAGCGGATGTTGCCGCGTGGCCCGCTTGGCCGCCAGCAGCTTGGCAATCTCCGCGTCTACAAGGGCGCAACCCATCCGCATGAGGCGCAGCAGCCCGAAATGCTCGATGTGGCGAAACTGAACCCCAAGAATACGAGGCTTGGTTGATCATGGCGGATGTTCTCTCCTCATTTGAAGCGCTGGGTGCCAGCCAGGCCAATCAGGCTGAAAAGCCCGTTCATGTGCAAAAACTCGACAAGCTTGGCCGCGCCTATGCCACCGGCAAGCGCAAGGATGCGGTTGCCCGCGTCTGGATCAAGCCCGGCTCCGGCAAGATCGTCGTGAATGACCGCGCGGTCGAGGTCTATTTCGCGCGCCCTGTTCTGCGCCTCGTGCTCAACCAGCCTCTGGTTGCGGCGGGCCGGGTTGATCAATACGACGTCATGGTCAATGTCGTTGGCGGCGGGCTTTCGGGCCAAGCCGGCGCGGTGCGCCACGGCATCTCGAAGGCGCTCACCTATTTCGAGCCGGACTTGCGCGGCGTTCTGAAAAAGGGCGGCTTCCTGACGCGTGACAGCCGCGTGGTGGAACGCAAGAAATACGGCAAGGCAAAAGCCCGCCGCAGCTTCCAGTTCTCCAAGCGCTAGAGCAATTCCAGCGAAAGTGGGCACCGGTTTCGCGTCCGGAATTGCGTAAAAACAAAAAGATAGAGCGTTTCAGGTGACTCAATCTTTGCCGAAAACGCTCTAACGCGTTTGGGACGCCTCGTGACTGTGCGCTTCGGCTTTGCAGTTCTCCAAACGCTGACGCGTTTCGTCATTGCGAGGAGCGGAGCGACGAAGCAATCCAGAAGCCAGTCAAGTGCTGGATTGCTTCGTCGAGCACATGCTCCCCTCGCAATGACGGTAGAAAAAATCAAAAGCCCCGGCAAAACCGGAGCTTTTTGTTGTCTTAGGCAAAAGACAAGATTTACTGCAATTTCTTAATAGAATTGAGTTGATTTTGTTCTTCTATAGGCGCATCTATCCGAACCTTAAACTCAGTAGGTTCATTTTGAAACTTTAGGTGAACTGAATGGCGTGAAATAGAAACTACTTCGAATTTTGGCGTCGCCCCTACTGGATGAACAACCATCATTTTTGGCTCTAATAATTTTGAAAAATTAATCGAGAAATCACCAATTCCACAATCAGTAATACCTAATACATTATAAATTTCAGGAAGAATTTTTAGACCATTATTTATTTTTACAGATATAAAAGCTAAAATTTCTTTCTGGTTTACTTTAAATTCATTATCTTTTTTAATCAGATTGACTACGCCGTAATTTACAAAACTTAGTCCATAAGTTTCGCCCTCAAGCACTAAAAGCTTTGTCTCAAGCGCCTCAGCGCGTTCTTTTTCTAAGTGATAAGGCGATGTTATAAGATTCCAAAAGAAATAAATTATAACACCTATAATGCAACTCAATAAGGCATTTAAAGTTGGTGGAATTTTTGTAAAAAATATTTGTTCTCCATTCCACAAATTTATAATAATCACAGTTATTAATCCAGAAATTGCGGAGCCTAATAGAGAAAAAATACGTTTAAATGTTTTACTAACTGCATAGTTAAAGTATTTCATGTAAGGATTCCAATCCTAATTTTTATTCGAATTTTTTAATAATCGCTTAATTAATCTCTGTAAAGAAGCTAGCTTAAGATACAGAAATTTTGATAGCTTTGCTATATAAAGCCAATTTTATGATAAAGCACAGCCTCGCAACGAAAACCCCCTCAATCCACAATCGCCAGCCTCGGCGCGGGGGTGAGAACGCAGGCGAAATGCCCGACGATCGTCGCGCCCATCGGGAAAACCTGCGCTGAAAACCGGCTGAGGAGGTCGCCCTCGTAAAGCGGTACCGCCGCCTTGCGGCAGAGCACATATTTTGCCGCCGCTACGATATCCTCGCGGTCGATGATCGCAAGAACGCACCAATCCGGGTTGGTTTTCAGCCAATGATGCACCGTTTCCGCAAGCTCCGGGTAAGCGGGGTGGAGCATGTCGTCGAGCACGATCAGCCCGTCCTTGTGCATCAGGGGCAGGGCGAGCGCGATGTCCTTCGAGAGGTTATCGTCATCATGCTGGCCGTCGATATGAAAAAACCGGATCGGCAGGCTGGCATCAACCCCCGGCCTGGTCTTCGCGGGCGCGATCACATCGGCGCTGGTCATCTCCGCCGTCGAGCCTTTGATCGCGGTGTAATGCGCCTGAGGGATGCCATGCGCCGCGCAATTGGCGTGGAGATTGTCGAGCACCTTCTCGCTCGGCCATGTGAAGATATCAATGCCGATGGCGTGCTCGCCCGGCTGAAGCCCATGCGCAAGCGCGATGAAATAGCGCCCCTCGAAGGTGCCGATTTCGGCGATATGGCCCTTGATCCCCATCTCGGATTGCCGCCGGATGAGATGGCCGGAAATCGCGGCGGCAAAGCCGGAGGACATGCCGCGCACCCCCTCATAACCATGGGTGAGATAATGATCGAGGGCGGCATTGCCGGTGGGGAGGACCATGCGGGTTCTTTCAGGGTTATGGTTTCTCGCTCTTCCTTACAGAAGAGCGGGGCGGTAAACCAGTGCGTTTGCGTGCCATCCGTCATTGCGAGGAACCGCGAGCGCAGCGCGGCGGGACGCGGCAATCCAGTCTTTGTGAATGCCTCGCCATACAAACCCTGGATTGCGTCCTTGTTTGGTTGTCGTAACGATCTTTCGTCAAAGCTTGCATCCCGCGCCATTGCGCGCAATAGAGCATGTTTAGATGAAGTGGCACCCGGTTCATCGTAAAAACATGCGATAAAACAAAAACTAGGGCGAGGCACGGAGAAACCCGATGCGCTTTTTCATCACCGCTCTCGCCTTCGGGCTGGTTCTGTTGCCGAGCCTGCTCATTCTGCTGGCGCGCCACCGGCCTTTGGCGGCGCGCCTCGGCTGGGGGCTGCTTGCGTTTCTCTCTCCTGTTGTGATGGTCGGGCTTGTTCAGACGCTGCCTGCCCTGAACAATGATGCGCCAGACGCCGCGCAATGGGAGCGGTTTTTGGGCCTCATTCTCTCCGGCAGCGGCCTCATCCTGCCCTGGGTGATGTTCGCGCTGTTTTTGCACCGGGGCGACAACACGCCGTCTCTGTGATAAACAATGCCCGCCCCCATCCCTGATGAGCCTGCCATGCTGAACCCTGCCCTGAACCCTTCGCCCCGGTCGCAACCGAAAGCCGCCACTCCCGCCATATTCATTGATGGCGAAGCGGGCACCACGGGCCTTCAGATCCGCGATATGCTCGCAGCGGAAACCGGCCTCACCCTGCTCTCCCTGCCGCATGAGGCACGCAAGGATGCAGCGGCCAAGCGCGCCATCATGACGAAAGCCGATATCGCCATTCTCTGCCTGCCGGATGAGGCGGCGCGCGCGGCGGTCGCCATGGCGGATGAGCTTGGCGAGGCTGGCCCGCGCATCATCGATGCCTCGACCGCGCACCGGGTTGCGCCGGGCTGGGTTTACGGCTTCCCCGAGCTTGCGCCCGGCCATGCGGACAGGATCGCGGGCGCGCGGCGTGTCGCCAACCCCGGCTGCTACCCCACGGGGGCGATTGCGCTGCTGCGCCCGTTCATCGATGCCGGGTTCATGACGCCTGATCACCCCGTGAGCGTGAACGCCGTTTCCGGCTATTCGGGCGGCGGCAAGGCGATGATCGAGGCCTATGAAGGAGAGGGGGGCGAAGGGCAGGAGGCGGCCCCGGCCTTCGAGCTTTACGGCCTCAGCCTCGCGCATAAGCACGTGCCGGAATTGATGGCGGGCACGGGCCTGACGCGGCGGCCGATTTTCGTGCCCTCCGTCGGGCGGTTCCGGCAGGGCATGCTGGTGAGTGTGCCGCTGCATCTTGCAGCACTGAGCGGCGTGAAATCCTCAGCCGCCTTGCGCGCCGCGCTTGCCGCGCATTACGCCGGGAGCCGCTTCGTGCGCGTCGCGGATGCCACCGAAACCGCAGCGCTCAAGGGCAAGCTCGAACCGGAAGTGCTCAATGGCAGCAACCTTATGGAACTCTTCGTCTTTTCAGATGCTGCTGACGAGCAGGTGGTGCTGGTCGCACGGCTCGATAACCTTGGCAAAGGCGCATCCGGCGCGGCGGTGCAGAACCTGAAATTGATGTTGGGGATGGGGTGAATCTTCACCAATGCCCACGCGTCATTGCGAGGAGCCTCGCAGAGGCGACGCGGCAATCCAGAAAACATGAGAGCATTTTGTGATTAAGTGGGAGCCGGTTAATCACTAAAAATGCGATAAAACAAGAAGATAGAGCGTGTTTTTGATTTCATCAAAAACACGCTCTAGAGCATTTTGTGATTAAGTGGAAGCCGGTTAATCACTAGAAATGCGATAAAACAAGAAGATAGAGCATGTTTTTGATTTCATCAAAAACATGCTCTAAAAGTCTGGATCGCCACGCCCCGCTGCGCAGCGCGCAGCGGTTCCTCGCGATGACGGAAATGACAAAACCCTCACGCGTGCCAGGCGCTGACCACCTGCTTCTGCTCGCCAAGCCCGGCGATGCCAAGCCGCATGATGTCACCCGGCTTGAGGTAAACCGGCGGCTTCATGCCCATGCCCACGCCCGGCGGCGTGCCGGTGGTGATGACATCACCCGGTTCCAGCACCATGAACTGCGAGATATAGGAGACGAGATAGGCTGCACCGAAAATCATGGTGCTGGTGGAGCCGTTCTGCACGCGGCGACCATTCACCTCCAGCCACATGTGCAGCTTCTGCACATCGGCGATCTCATCGGGCGTGACGAGCCATGGGCCGAGCGGGCCGAAGGTGGCGCAGCCCTTGCCCTTCATCCATTGCCCCGTGCCCTCGGTTTGATATGCGCGCTCGGACACATCATTGCAGATGCAGAACCCCGCGACATGGTGAAGCGCATCCGCCTCCGAAACATAGCTCGTGCGCTCGCCGATCACGATGGCAAGCTCGACCTCCCAATCGGTTTTCACCGAATCCTTCGGGATGATCACCTCGTCATTCGGGCCGATGATGCAGGAGGGTGCCTTGTTGAAGAGGATCGGCTCTTTGGGCGGGGTGGCCCCGGTTTCCGCCGCGTGGTCGGCATAGTTGAGCCCCACCGCGATGAAATTGCCGACCTTGCCAACACATGGCCCGATGCGGGGACGCCCGCTCACCAACGGCAATTTGTCGAGCTTCAGACGGGCAATGCGGGCGCGGGTTTTTTTCGCAAGATGCTCCCCCGTCCAATCCGGCACATGATCTGAAAGATCACGGATTTTGCCATTGGCATCGACGAGGCCAGGTTTTTCCTTCCCGGCACGACCGAACCGAACGAGTTTCATAGTGATTTTCCCCGGCGCATGATTGAGTTCAGACGTTTTGACGCACCGTATGAAGCAGGTTCGCACATAAGACGAAAGTGTTGTTTCGCATCGGGGGCCGAAAGCCGCCAAAATGTGGCCTTTTCGCAACAGAGGTAAGGAAATGTTAAGACCCTGGCAATATGTCCCAGGTTTTGCACGCGTGGTTAATTCGGCAAATCACCGGTTGAAAGTTCAGCCCTGAACCATTTGAGCGCGGAAATATCCAGCGGAACGGTAAAAATACCCCTGAAATGACAGGTTTTGGTCGCAGCCTACAAGGCCTTCCATCCCGTTTGGCCACTTTCAGGGGAGTTGCCTCCCTCATTGCCCTCTGCAAAATGAAATCAAGCAGGCAGCTTGTGCACAAGCAGCTTGTGCACAACATGAGCGGGCAGGGATGATGCTGAAGGGTGGAATAACCATGATCAAGGCTTCTTTATCGAAATCGTCCGGTTTGCGGGCTGTTCTGGCGCTTTCCGCTTCGGTTTTCGCCTATGACGCGATGGCGGGCGGCTTCATCAATTCCTCGCAGAGCTCGGTCTTCAACGGCATGGCCTATGCGGGTGCCGCCGCCGGCGGTTCATCCTCTGCCGCGACCATGTTTTATAACCCTGCGACGATGACCTCCTTCACGGGTCTGACCATTGACACGAATTACACCTTCGGCCTCCCGACATCGAAAGCCACCGGTTCTTTTTCCGGTGCTTTGTCAGCAGGTCTTAACGCCGCGTTGCCGGGCTCGGCAAACTACGACAAGGATTATTTTGTTCCGGCGAGCTACCTTGTCTATCAGCTCAATGACAGGTTCTGGGCCGGTATTTCCATCAACTCGACCTATGGCAACCAGACAAAGGCCGACGCGCTCTGGCGCGGTAGCCTCGTGGCAGCTTCCACCAAGCTGCGCATCATCACGGCGACCCCCTCGCTCGCCTACAAGATCAACGAACAATGGTCGATTGGCGCAGGGCTTCAGATTCAATACGCGAGCGCCCGGCAGGTCGTTAATCTAACACCGCTCGGCGTCGGTGGTGCCGGTATCGAGAAGGCGGATGGCTGGGCCGTCGGCTTCACACTCGGGGCGAATTATGAGCCCATCAAGGGCACCCAGATTGGTTTGGGCTTACGCTCCCTGACCGAGCAGGATCTTGAGGGCACGACACGCTATGGCGGCGTTCAGAGCACCAATTCGAAGGGAACACTAAACCTTCCCAACCGCGTCAACCTCTCGCTGCGCCAGACGGTCAACCCGAAGCTCGATGTGCTCGCCTCCGTCGAGTGGCAGAACTGGGGCCGCATCGGGAATGCGAAGCTGAACAACCCGGCGAATGCAGCGCTTGCCGTTCTGCCGTTCGGTTATGACGATGGCTGGTTCTTCTCCCTCGGCACTGAGTATAAAGCGACCGACAAGTTGACCCTGCGAGCAGGGGCTGGTTACGAGATTTCACCGGTCAATGATCAGGTCCGCCGCCTTTCCCTGCCAGACAGCGACCGCTTCTGGCTCTCCACCGGTGGCAGCTATCAGATAACAGAGCGCATGATGCTGAATGCGTCTTACTCTTACCTCCACTTCCAGAAGGCGAATATCACGCAGGTGGTTGTGCCCGGCGAACTTACTTTCAATGGTGTCTCCAAACAGAACGCGCATCTTCTCTCCATCGGCCTCACCTCACGTTGGGGTGGTGCGCCGAAGCGCGAAGAGCCGATCGTCAAGAAGTTCTGATTGCTCTTGCATGACGTCAAAAAAGGCCGAGAAACCGGCCTTTTTTTGGTGTCATTGCGAGGGTAAAGCTCCGCGTCATTGCGAGCGGAGCGAAGCAATCCAGCCTTGCTACGCTGCCAACGCAGAGAGCGTCATGTGGATTGCCGCGTCGCCTCGATGAGGCTCCTCGCAATGACGGCACCGCATCCCCCCGTCATTGCGACCGCGAGCGAAGCGTGGCGGGAAGCAATCCATTCTTTCATTGAAAAGCGTTGCACGCGAGTCTGGATTGCCGCGTCGCCTCGATGAGGCTCCTCGCAATGACGATGCCCTACGCCTTCATCCTCACATAGGTGCCCGGCGCATCGCAAAGCGGCTTGCGCACGCCGCCGCCGGGGGTGCGGGCGGCAACCTTCTTGTCACCCGCCGTCACCCATTGGTGCCAATGCGGCCACCATGTGCCGGGATGCTCGACGGTCGTTTTCAGCCAGTCCTCGAAGCTGCCTTCCACCGGCCCGCCCAGCCAATACTGGTATTTCGGTTTCGCAACCGGGTTCACCACCCCGGCAATATGCCCGCTCCCCGCCATGACATAGGTCACCGGCCCGCCAAAACAGCCCGAACCGACAAACACCGATTTTGCCGGCGCGATGTGATCCTCTTTCGCCGCAAGATTATAGATGGGGATGGTGACACGCTTCAAATCAAGTGTTTTGCCGCCAATCACCATCTCGCCCTTTGCAAGGCGGTTATGGAGGTAGCAATTGCGCAGGTAATAGCTGTGGTTCGCCTCCGCCATGCGGGTGGAATCCGAATTCCAGAAGAGCAGATCAAAGGCCTGCGGCTGTTTGCCCTTGAGGTAATTATTGACGACATAAGACCAGATCAGGTCATTGGGCCGCAGCATGTTGAAGGCTCCGGCCATTTTCGAGCCTGGCAGATAGCCGTGCTTGGCCATCAGATCCTCGATCATCCTGATCTGCGTTTCATCCACGAAGGTGAGAAGCTCGCCCGCATGGGTGAAATCGACCTGCGTTGTGAAAAACGTCGCCCTGGCGATGCGCTTCGGCCGCTTGCTTTGCGCGAGCCATGCCAAAGTCACGGCAAGCAGCGTGCCGCCGACACAATAGCCGATGGCGTTGACATCCTTCTCGCCCGTGATGGCCTCGATCTCGTCCAGCGCGGTGATGATGCCCTTTTTCATATAGGCTTCAAAATCATAGGCGCGGTGGCGCTCATCCGGGTTGACCCAGGCAATGATGAACACCGTCAACCCCTCGCTCACCGCCCAGCGGATGAAGGATTTTTCCGGGTTGAGGTCGAGGATGTAGAATTTGTTGATCCAGGGCGGCACGATCAGCAAAGGCCGCTTGTAAACCTCCGAAGTTGAGGGGCTGTATTGGATCAGCTCGAAGAGTTCGTTGCGAAACACCACCTTGCCGGGGGTGGTGGCAAGGTTCACCCCCACCTCGAAACGGGTGCCATCCGTCTGGCGGATTTTCAATTCGCCCTTGCCCGCCTCCATGTCCTCCGCCAGCATTTTCATGCCGCGTGCGAGGTTTTCGCCCTTTTCCGCAATTGTCTGGCGCAGAAGATCAGGGTTCGTCATCACGAAATTGGAGGGGGAGAGCGCGCTTGCCAGTTGCCGCATGTAAAACCCCGCCTTCTGCTTCGTATGTGCATCGAGCGTGTCGGCTTTTTCAACCAGGTCCTGTGCGAAGCGGCTGCCGATGAAATAGGCCTGTTTGAGAAAATCGAAATAGGGGTTTTCGTTCCATTCCGGGTCGGCGAAGCGGGCATCTTTCGCAGGCATTGCAGCGACCGGCTCTGCGGCCTCGCCATTCATCTTTTTGAGCGTCATGCTCCAGAGATTGATGATGTCGAGCGAAATATCCTTCTGCGCCTTCACCATGCGCGCGGGATCCTGCAACCAGAATTCCGCAACCGCGCCCAATGTTTTGGCGATATCGGCGCTTTCTTCTGCGGGGATCATCGGCCCGTCGCCATTCTCCAGCGCTTTCAGGAGAACCGCGTTGATTTTTGCGGTTTCGCCCAGGATTTCGCCTGAAACTTCGGTGAGCTTTCCAATCTCGGCCGAGGTCGGGTGAAATTCGGTGTTGGGCTCGCTTTCCGGGCTGTTCTCGTCTGCACGCATCACACCGCTCCCTGTTTCATTTTATTGTTTGGCCAGAGGCGTGAAAGGTCATGCCCCGACAAATATATCCATTATAAATCGCAGAACATGGCTCTCACGAAAAGCCCTCATCATCAATTGCGACGCAAGAATGACGATTTTGTCACGCTGATGCAAACACCCTGATTTTGCCGTTTTAACCCGCCATAAACCATAAGGGGCGAGATTGATGTTTCATGAGGATAAAATGCAGATTTCCGCTTCAGCATTCCCTGCCAGATGCGCCTTTGTGGCTCTCGCTGCAACCTTGCTCGCGGGCTGCGCGCTCGCGCCTTATGATGATGCAAGCCCGCTGAAACAGGCGGCAACGCTTGCCCGTGTCGCAACCCCGGTTTCCGAACCCGCCGCCTTCGTCAAGGAGCAGCGCCCCGCTGAAACACCCGGATATCTGCCCGTGGGCGTCACGCCGCCCGCGCGTGCGCTGCGCCCGCGTGACGCCGCAGGCGCCAGGGCGCTTGAAGCCTCACTCGATGCGGACCGCAAGGCGAGCCAGAATTTCGTCAACCGCCCCAGGCCCAGACCAACCTATGACGGCTCGAAACCGCCGAAAGTGGCGCCGCCCCCGCAAAGCATTACGCCCGAATAACTGGACAAAAAGGCCGTTTTCCGGCATCGAATTATGCCTGCTATTTTTATGAATGCCTCTCGCAAAGCAAATCTGCTCCAAAGAAAGCCTATACCATGAACGAGTTTCATCGCATCCGCCGCCTTCCGCCTTATGTCTTCGAGCAGGTCAACAAGATCAAGGCGCAGGCGCGCGCGAATGGCGCGGATATCGTTGACCTTGGCATGGGCAACCCCGATTTGCCCGCCCCGAAGCATGTGATTGAAAAGCTGGTCGAAACGGCGGGCAAGCCGCGCACAGACCGCTATTCCGCGTCCAAAGGCATTGGCGGTTTGCGCCGCGCGCAGGCGAATTATTACGCCCGCCGCTTCGGCGTGAAGCTCAACCCCGATACGCAAGTCGTCGCAACTCTTGGCTCGAAGGAGGGCTTCGCCAATATGGCGCAGGCCATTTGCGGCCCCGGCGATGTCGTGCTGGTGCCGAACCCCTCCTACCCCATCCACGCTTTCGGGTTTCTGATGGCGGGCGGCGTGATCCGCTCCGTTCCGGCGGAACCGACCCCCGCGATGTTCCCGGCGCTCGAACGGGCGATGATGCATTCCGTGCCCAAACCCATCGCGCTCGTGGTGTGCTATCCCTCGAACCCGACGGCCCTGACGGCGGAGCTTGATTTTTACCGCGACCTCGTGGCTTTCGCCAAAAAGCACGACCTCATTCTGCTCTCCGACCTTGCCTATGCCGAGGTGTATTTTGACGAGGCGAAGCCGCCGCCATCCCTGTTGCAGGTGCCGGGCGCGTTTGATTGCGCGGTGGAATTCACCTCCATGTCGAAAACCTTCTCGATGGCGGGTTGGCGCATGGGCTTCGCCGTTGGGAATGAGCGGCTGATTTCAGCCCTCGCGCGCGTCAAAAGCTACCTTGATTACGGCGCTTACACCCCCATTCAGGTGGCGGCGACCGCCGCGCTCAACGGCCCGGATGATTGCATCCGCGAGATGCGTGACACCTATAAAAAGCGCCGTGACGCGCTGATCGAAAGCTTCGGCAAGGCGGGCTGGGATATCCCGACGCCGGAAGCGACCATGTTCGCCTGGGTGCAGATCCCGGAAAAATTCCGCGCCCTCGGCTCGGTGGAATTCGCCAAACTCCTCGTCGAGAAGGCCGATGTCGCGGTTGCGCCCGGCCTCGGCTTTGGCGAGCATGGCGATGACTATGTGCGCCTTGCCATTGTGGAAAACGAACAGCGCATCCGCCAGGCCGCTCGCAGCCTCAAGAAATTCTTCGACAGCGCAGATGCAACCTTGCACAACGTGATCGAGATCAAAAAAGCGGTGTGAGTGTGCGGCTTCTATAGAAATTTTCCAATCATCCAGTCGCTTAGTCTTCTAAAGCCAACTAAAACGCAGGCCAACCCGCCAATTTTAGTAAGACTCGCACTGTGATGGTGAAAAATAATCCAGCATGTATGCCATCCATAGCGAAATTTGGCTTCAGATGAGCCAAATTTCATAGCCCATTTTTGAAACTGCTCGTTGAGCAATAATTCCACATCTTCTGACTTTTCAATCGGTAAAAACCACGACAATAGTCCAACGAAATATGCCGGTGGATTGATACCGTTTTTTAGTTCCAGTTCCATCCTAACGTTATCAAGGTTCTTTGAAATTCTGTCTCGCAAAGACACAAGCAATCCTGCTTTGAGTGACCAAAGGAAACTACCTCTGTTCGGATCGTTAATGTCCACTTTTTCTACTAAGTATTTTAAAAATGCCGTTTCTTGTTGAAGTATGGCAATCTTTTTTTTTGAGTTTTCTCACACGCCGATGCGCTACTTTGACGGCCTGAGGCGAGGGAGAGGGTGCAGAAATCATCTCACGCCCCCACAATTCCGAGCTTACCGCTCAGTGTCTTGTAGCGATGCACGCTGTCCAGCAAAGCTTGCCGTCCACCGCCAGTGATTGAGTAAAAGAACCGGGCTTTTCCACCCTTCTGTGGTTCTGGCTCGCCTTTACGGCGCGTGACGAATTTCTTTTCGAGCATTCGATCGAGGCAGGTGTAGAGCGCTCCATATGATGGCTCCCTGCCAACATCTTTCTCATAAATTTCGCAAATCATACTCGTCGTCGCCTCGCCCTTGGCGGCTACAAGTGCGAACAGGACGCGCTCTTCAAACTGTCCAAGCATATCTCACCTCAAAACTACAGCGTAGTGAATATAGTCGATTCGCGCTAAAGCTGCAACCAGCCCGTGACATTCCGGAGCGGGGCCACTACATCTCGTGATTATGTTTAACCCGCCGCGAGATTTCCATGTCCGATATCGAAAAACTCAATTCAACCGCTTATCTGCCTGCCATTGCGCTCGACAAGGCACGGGTTGAGGCGGTCAGGCGCGAGATCAACATCGAGGATCGCGCGACGCTCGTGACCTATGGTGATCAGGCGCAGCAGGATGTCGCGAGCTTCGCGGATCGCATTCTCGCCGAAACCCGCAACCGCGAGATGGGCAGAACCGGCGAATTGCTCTCCGATATTCTGGCGAAAGCCAAGGGTCTCGACCCCGCAAGCCTCGGGCAGTTGAGCTGGTTCCAGAAGCTTTTTACCTCGGTCGAGGCGCGGCTTTCGCGCTTCAAGGAGCGGTTCGAGGATGTCGCGTCACAAATCGACCGCGTGACGATTGACCTTGATAAACATAAAGAGACCCTGCGCCGCGATATCATGATGCTCGATGACCTCCACGAGCAAACCAAAGCCGCAATCGGCGAACTCGATGTCTATATCGAGGCCGGCAAAGCCTATGGCGAGGCGTTCAAGACCGGCCGCCTTCTCGAACTCAAGGCCGAGGCGGATGCCAAGGCGGGCGGCTCGGACGGCTTGATGGCGGCGCAAACCTATCAGGATGCGCTGCAAGCGCTCGACAGGCTGGAAAAGCGCGTTCTCTATCTCATGCAGGCGCGGCAGATCGGCATGCAGCAATTGCCGCAAATCCGCATCGTGCAGGCGGGTGATGAAACGCTGATCGAAAACCTGCAAGCTACAACCCAGCTCACCATTCCCGTCTGGAAGCAGAAGATGATCCTGCTGCTCGGGCTTTCGCGCCAGAACGCGGCGCTGCAGATGCAGAAAACCGTCACCGATGCCACGAATGACATGCTCAAACAGGCTTCCGAGATGATGAAAACGCAGGCGATTGCCATTGAACGGCAATCCCAGCGCGGCATTATCGACCTTGCCACGCTTGAAAAAACCAATCGCGACCTTGTTGAAACCATCACCGGCGTTCTCAAGGTGCAGAATGAAGGCCGCGCCCAGCGCGCCGAGGTGGAGCGCAAACTCAACGCCATGACGCTGGATCTGAAAAAGCAGCTCAGCCAATTGCCGGGGGCGTGAGAGCAACCTAAAAATGACATACAAAGATTGTTATTGACACAACAACAAATAATGGCTAGCTTGTTTTGGGAAACAAAAGAGGTTGTTATGTCTCGGCAGCTTGCGGATTATAGAAACACCTCTGACAAGATCAGGCATCTCGCTGCCGCTTCCGTTCCCCGCGCCGAGATTGCCCGCGCATTAGGCATCCGCTATCAGCATGTCCGCAATGTGCTGGTGGCGGATGAAGCCAGGGCCAAGGTGGTCGAGAATAAGATCGAGAGTGTCGTTTCGGAACCTGCGGGGGTGGGCGAAGGTGTATCGCCCGGCCTTCTGCGTAACAAGATCGGCCCGGCTGGAAGGGTCGTGATCCCCGCCGCGATCCGCGAAAAACTCGGGTTGGAGGAAGGCACGGAACTTGTCTTCACGCTTGAGGGGGATGAGATACGCGTTGCCAGCATGGCGACACATCTCAAGCGGCTGCAACAAAGGGTGCGTGCGCTTTTGCCTGAAAGTGCCAATCTCGTGGATGAGTTGATCACTGATCGTCGCCGCGATTCCGGCGCTGAATAATCATGCCTGACATCGTGCTGGATGCCTCGGCTTTGCTTGCATTTTTGAATGGCGAAGCCGGGGCCGAACTTGTGATGCAGCATCTGCCCGATGCCTGTATCAGCGCTGTCAACCTCTCGGAGGTGATGGCGAAACTGGCTGAAAAGGGCATTCCCGTGCCTGAGGCAACGGAGATTCTTGCCTCCCTTCCGCTTGACGTCCTGCCCGCTGACCACGCCCTCGCTTTGCGCGCCGGTGCACTGAGGCTTGAAACGCGAGATTTGGGCTTGTCCCTTGGAGACAGGTTCTGTCTTGCTCTTGCAGAACGTCAGAACAAACCAGCGCTCACGGCAGATAAACATTGGGCGCAGCTTTCGCTCGGCATCGCGGTTATTCTGGTGCGGTGAAGCCTGCACCAAGTCGCTAGAGCAATTCCAGCGAAAGTGGGAACCGGTTTCGCGCCCGGAATTGCGTAAAAACAAGGAGATAGAGCGTTTCTGGTGACTCGGTCTTCGCTGGAAACGCTCTAGAGCATTTTCAAGCGAAGTGGATACCGGTTCGCGTGAAGAAAATACGATAAAACAAGAAGATAGAGCGTCTCGGGTGATTCAATCTTCGCCGGAATTGCTCTAAAATCCCCATTCCCGCTTTCCCTTGCGACGTCATGCAGCTAAACCCGTGGCGGGAATCGCATGAAGGAGGCTCGCATGGCACAAGCTCACCCGGCAAAAGCACTCAATATCGGCATTGCCGGGCTTGGCACGGTGGGCATGGCGACGCTTGCGATCATCACCAGGGCCGCTGCTGCGCTTGAGGCAAAAGCTGGCCGCCCCATCCGCGTTACCGCCATTTCCGCCAGAAGCCGCGCGAAGGATCGCGGGGCCGATCTTTCGGGCTATACATGGCATGATGACCCCGTGAGCCTCGCGCAGAACCCGCAGGTTGATCTTGTCCTTGAACTCATCGGCGGGGCGGAGGGTGATGCGAAAGCCTTGATCGAGGCAGCTCTGGTGCTTGGCAAACCCGTCATCACCGCCAACAAGGCGCTGCTTGCGGCGCATGGCCCGGCTCTCGCGGCTTTGGCGGAAGCGAATGGCACGGTCATCGCGTTCGAGGCGGCGGTCGCGGGCGGCATCCCGGTCATCAAGGCCTTGCGCGAGGCTTTGGTGGGCAACGAGGTGACGCGCGTCTCCGGCATTCTCAACGGCACCTGCAACTACATCCTCTCGCGCATGGAGGCGGAGGGGCTGGATTTTTCCACCTGCCTCAAGGCCGCGCAGGCGCTTGGCTATGCCGAGGCAGACCCGACCTTCGATGTCGAGGGCTATGACACCGCGCATAAACTCGCGCTTCTCACCGCGCTCGCCTTCGGCACGGAGGTGGATGGCGATGCCGTTTATGTCGAAGGCATCTCCAACGTCACCCCGCTTGACCTTGTGATGGCGGAGGAGCTTGGCTTTCGCATCAAGCTGCTTGGCGTGGCGGAGCGCACCGCTGCGGGCATCGAGCAGCGCGTTCACCCCACTTTCGTCTCGCGTCAGAGCCAGCTTGCCAATGTCATGGGCGTCACGAACGCGGTGGCGATTGACGCGACCCCCCTCGGCACGATCACGCTTGTCGGCCCCGGCGCGGGGGGCGATGCCACCGCTTCCGCCGTGGTGGCGGATGTGGTGGATATCGCGCGCGGCAACCACGTCGCAACCTTCGGCAAGGCGGCGGCGCGCCTCGAAAAACCCATCCGCGCGCCCATGCAGCGCCATGAGGGCGGCTATTATATCCGCCTTGAGGTGGCGGATCGCCCCGGCGCTGCGGCCATCATCGCCACCCGCATGGCCGAACGCGGCATCAGCCTTGAATCCATTCTGCAAAAGGGGCGCGAGCATCGCCACAGCGATACCGGCTCGGTGCCGGTGATCCTCCTCACCTATGCCACGACGGAGCTTCTGATCCGCAACGCGGTTGCCGCCATCGCGGAAGACGGTGTGCTCGAAGGCCCGCCGCAGGTGATCAGAATTGAGAGATAGAGCATGTTGTGATTGAGTGGAAGCCGGTCAATCACTAAAAATGCGATAAAACAGGGGGCGAGAGCACGCTTTGGTGCCATAAAAACCAGATACATTCCAGGATTTGCTGCACTGCAAAATTCCGCTTGGTGCAGCCCTCCCCATGGCATAATATCAAAGGTCATTAACAATGACTCTTTGGTATTCCGTCCTGAATTTACCAAGCCATTGACTGCACTTGATAAATTCAGGGTCTTCAAAGGCCCCATGCGTCAGCATCCGGGGCCTTTGGTATAAAAGGCATGATCAGCGTTTGATGAGGGGGCTTTCCATGGATATCATCTGGTATGGGCATTCCGCCTTCGGGCTCGAGAGCGCGGGCCGCAAAATCCTCATTGATCCGTTTTTCATCGGCAACCCGGTGTTTGAAGGGGAGGGCGCGGGCAATGTGGCGGAGAAATTCGCCGCCGCCATCAAGGGCGTTACCGATATCGTGATCACGCACGGGCATATGGATCATGTGGGGGATACGCTTGATATTGCTGAAAAAACCGGTGCAACCATTTTCTGCAACTGGGATCTTGGCCAATGGCTGGCGCAGCATTGGGCGGCGCGCGGGCATGCTACGCCGCTGGCGCTTGAGTTGATGAATGCAGGCGGCACCGTGATGCGCGACGGGGTTTCGGTGCGTCTCGTTCGGGCGGATCATTCCTCCGGCGTGATGGAGAACGGAATTTTTGTCACGCTTGGTTCGGCCAATGGCGTGATCATCGAGGTGCCGGGCGCGCCGAAAATCTACCATATGGGCGATACGGATATTTTCGCCGGGATGGGTTTGATCGCCGAATTGCATCAGCCGGATATCGTCATGGTGCCGATCGGTGATCGCTTCACCATGGGGCCAGCCACGGCGGCTTTGGCGATGCGGCGGTTTTTTCCGCATTCCAAGGCGGTGATTCCGTGCCATTTCCGCACCTTCGGCGCGCTCACCGGCACCTATGAGGCCTTCAGCAAGGAGCTTGGCCCCATGGCAACCCGGCTTCTCGCGCTCACCCCGCATGTGGCGCAGCGCTATTCGGTGTAAGACGGTCATCAAGACGGCTTCCCGTTTATGGAGTGTTGTCGTATAGGCGAGGGCCTGATTTGAGGGATTGCCATGTCTGTTGACGCTGCCACCATTCGCCGGATCGCGCGCCTTGCCCGCATCGACCTGCCGGAAGCCGATGTGCCCGCCATCGAGGGCGAGATCAACGCCATTCTCGGCTTCGTCGCGGAGCTTGACGAGGTGGATGTTCGCGGTATCGCGCCCATGACATCCGTGATGCCGATGGGGCTTGCCATGCGCGAGGATGTGGTGAGCGATGGCGAAAAGGCCGCTGCCGTGACGAAAAACGCACCGCAAAGCGAGGATGGCTATTTCCTCGTGCCCAAGGTTGTCGAATAAACACCCCCTTATATTTGAGCCTTCCGGAAGAACCCGCATGACAGACCTTCTCGCCCTCACTCTGGATGATGCCCGCACCGGCCTCGCCAAAGGCGATTTCACCGCCGTTGAGATCACAAAAGCGCATCTTGACGCCATGGCGGCGGCCCGCCCGCTCAATGCCTATGTGCTGGAAACGCCCGAACAGGCTCTTGCTATGGCTCAAGCCTCGGACGCGCGGCGCGCGAAGGGCGAAGCGGGGCGGCTGGAGGGCATTCCGCTCGGCATCAAGGATTTATTTGCCACCGAGGGCGTGCGCACAACCGCCTGCTCGCGCATTCTGGGCGATTTCGTGCCGCCTTACGAATCAACCGTCACGCGCCAATTGTGGCAGGCGGGCGCGGTGATGCTGGGCAAACTGAATAATGACGAATTCGCCATGGGGTCTTCCAACGAAACCTCGGCCTTCGGCCCGGTGGTGAACCCGTTTTTGCCCGCCAACTGGTCAGAAGCGCAGGGCAGGGCGGCTTTGGCGGGCGATAAAAAGGGGCTTCTCGTGCCCGGCGGCTCATCGGGCGGCTCGGCGGCGGCGGTTGCCGCCAATCTCTGCCTTGGCGCCACGGCGACCGATACGGGCGGTTCCATTCGCCAGCCTGCGGCTTTCACCGGCACGGTCGGCATCAAGCCGACCTATGGCCGCTGCTCGCGCTGGGGCATTGTCGCCTTCGCCTCCTCGCTCGATCAGGCGGGGCCGATCGCCAAAACGGTGAAGGATTGCGCGGCGCTTCTCACCGCCATGGCGGGGTATGACGAGAGGGATTCAACCTCCGTGAACCAGGCCGTGCCCGATTACGAGGCGGCGATCGGCCGTTCGGTCAAGGGCCTCACCATCGGCATTCCGAAGGAATATCGCGTGCCGGGCATGCCCGCCGAGATCGAGGCGCTCTGGCGCAAGGGCGCGGAGATGCTGCGCGCGGCGGGGGCAAACATCGTCGATGTCTCGCTGCCGCATACGAAATACGCTTTGCCCGCCTATTACATCGTCGCACCCGCCGAGGCTTCCTCCAACCTCGCGCGCTATGACGGCGTACGCTACGGCCTGCGCGTGCCGGGCAAAGACATCACCGCGCTTTATGGGAAAACCCGCGCCGAGGGCTTCGGGCGCGAGGTGAAGCGCCGTATCATAATCGGCACCTATGTGCTCTCCGCCGGCTATTACGACGCCTATTATTTGAAGGCGCAGAAAATCCGCATCCTCATCAAGCGCGACTTCGAAGAGGTGTATGCCGCAGGCGTCGATGCCATTCTCACGCCCGCGACACCCTCCGCCGCGTTCGGCATCGCGGAAAAGGTCAATGCCGACCCGGTTGAGATGTATCTCAACGATGTCTTCACCGTCACGGTCAATATGGCGGGCCTGCCGGGCCTCGCCTTGCCGGGCGGCACGGATGCTTCCGGCCTGCCGCTTGGCCTCCAGCTCATCGGGCGGCCCTTTGATGAAGAGACGCTGTTTTCGCTCGGTGCGGTGATCGAGGATCAGGTCGGGCGGATCGGCGCGAAGCGCTGGTGGTGATGGTTACCAGAGCAATTCCGGGCGCGAAACCGGTTCCCACCCCCGGATCAAGTCCGAGGGCAAGCTTTTGCGCAACATGCTCTCATCACAAAATGCCCTGTCCATAGAAAAAAACGGCCCCGTTGCAACAGGGCCGTTTCGCATCATCCGCCAAAAGCCTGTTTCGCGCGGCCCCACCAGCCCGTGCGCTTCGGGCGGTTTGGGTCTTCAACCTCTGGCTCCGGTTCAGGCGCGACAGTCGCAGGGGCAGGCGCCACTGGCGTAGAGGCTATTGCGGCTGGCGTGGGCGCTTCAGGCGCATGCTCTGCCATAACAGCTTCAAGCGGGTCGGCTTTTTCAGCAGCTTTTCGCGAACGTGGCGCGCGCGCCGGTTTCGCGGGCGCTGCAACGGGTTGCGAAGCTTCACCCTCGGGTGCTGCATCCGCAACCATTGCCTCGTCCTGCGCTTTGCGCGTGCGGCCCCGGCGCGGCTTTTTCACCGGCGCTTCGGCGCTGGTTTCCGCTGCTTCTGCCTGCGCAAGTGCCGGTTCTGCCATCACCATAGTTTCCGCAGTTTCGGAACCGGGCTCAGCGGCGGCATTCACCTCGTCACGCGGGCGATCACGCCGGTTGCGACGCCCCCCGCGACGACGACGGCGACGACGCTTTTCCTCCGCCGAAGCGGCGTCATCCGCGCCAGTGACTGCCCCGCTTTCGCCAGCCTCATCATCCTCGCCCTCCTCATCGGGCGCCAAGTCTTGTGCATCAGGCGCTGCGCTGGCTTCACGCGGCTCGCGGCCCTCACCGCCACGCCCGCCGCGACGGCGGCGGCGACGGCGCGGCTTGCGGTCTTCCGTGCCTGCATTCGGCGCGTCCTCGCCCGCTTCTGCTGCGGTCTCGTCTTCGGCCACGGTCTCGGCCTCGGCCTCTTCAGGCACGTCATCCATGTCGATGTCGCTGGGGTGGATCACCCGCGCGGCACCGGGCAGGGCCTGCGCACGCGGCGCGGCCTCACCTTCGACACTTTGGGCGATGAGGCGCGGCTGCGCGAGATCGCCCCGCTCGATGATGAAATGCTGGCCCGGCGTCAAGGCGCCATCGGCCACCACGCTCACCACCACGCCGAAGCGCGCTTCGAGCGCGGTGAGGCTCTCGCGCTTCTGGTTGAGGATGTAGAAGGCGGTTTCCATGCGCGTGCGCAAGGTGATGTCATGCGTCGCCGAACGCAGCAGCGTATCCTCCAAGGCGCGCAGAACATGAAGCGCGAGAGAGGGCGTGGAGCGCAGCAGCCCGGTGCCCGCGCAATGCGGGCAGGGCGTGGTCGAACTCTCAAGCACGCCGGTGCGGATGCGCTGGCGCGACATTTCGAGCAAGCCGAAATGCGAGATGCGCCCCACCTGAATGCGCGCGCGGTCATTTTCGAGGCATTCATTCAGCTTGCGCTCGACCGCCTTGTTGTTGCGCTTTTCCTCCATGTCGATGAAATCGATCACGACCAAACCGGCGAGATCACGCAGGCGCAACTGCCGTGCGACCTCTTCCGCCGCCTCAAGGTTGGTCTTGAGCGCGGTATCCTCGATATTATGTTCCCGCGTCGAACGGCCGGAATTGACGTCGATCGAAACCAGAGCCTCCGTCTGGTTGATGACGATATAGCCGCCGGATTTCAGCGTGACGATGGTGGAGAACATCGCGTCAAGCTGCGATTCAACGCCGAGCTTCGAGAAGAGCGGCGTCGCCTCGCGATAGGGTTGCACCACCTTGATATGGCTCGGCATCAGCATGCGCATGAAGTCTTTCGCTTCACGATAGGCTTCATCACCCGCAACCAGAATATCCTCGATATCCTTGGAATAAAGATCGCGAATGGCGCGCTTGATGAGCGAACCTTCCTCGTAAACCAGAGCCGGAGCGGTTGATTCGAGCGTGAGCGAGCGCACGCTTTCCCAGAGGCGCATGAGATATTCAAAATCCCGCTTCACCTCGACCTTGGTGCGGCTCGCCCCCGCCGTGCGCAGGATGACGCCCATGCCATCGGGCACCTCCAGCTCGGCGGCCAGCGTTTTCAATCGCTTGCGATCCGCGACATTGGTGATTTTACGTGAAATGCCGCCACCGCGCGCGGTGTTCGGCATCAGAACCGAATAGCGCCCGGCAAGCGAGAGATAGGTGGTGAGCGCCGCGCCCTTGGTGCCGCGCTCCTCCTTCACCACCTGCACCAGCAGAATCTGGCGGCGCTTGATCACTTCCTGGATTTTATATTGCCGCCTCGTGCGGTGCTGCGCCCGCATCGGCACCTCTTCCATGGCGTCGCCACCGCCGCCAAGCTGCTCGACGACATCCTCACCCTCGCGCGGTTCAGGCGCTGTGATGGATTCACCCTCGGCATTCACCGCCTCGCGAGGTGGTTCCTGCTCGGCGGCATTCTCATGGGAGGCTTCATCCTCATGGGCTTCCTCATGGCTCTCGCTATCCTCATCCCCCTGTTCGGCCTCCGGGGCAGCGCTGACGCTCTCATCCGGGCTGCTGGCGCGGGCACGGGCGGGCGGGCCACGGCGGCGCGCGCGCCCGCGATCCTCGTCATCCGCATCCTCGTTCCGGGCGGCTTCCGCCTCTTCGGCGAGAAGCGCCATGCGATCTGCGGTCGGGATCTGGTAATAATCGGGGTGGATTTCGGAAAAGGCGAGAAACCCGTGGCGATTGCCGCCAAAATCCACGAAAGCCGCCTGAAGCGAGGGCTCGACGCGGGTGACTTTGGCAAGGTAGATATTGCCGCGCAGGGGCCGACGGCTGGCGGATTCGAAATCGAACTCCTCAACCCGGTTGCCACGCAGAACCACGACCCGTGTTTCTTCCGGGTGCGCGGCGTCGATCAGCATTTTTGTTGTCATGATGAACTCTTGAGAGGGGATGGGCTATCGGTCCGATCGCGGTCAAACAGGTCGCGGTCAAACGCGATCCCGCAAGGCAGGGCACAGCGGCGTCTTCCGGCATCATGCCGAAGGAGACGCGCCGCACCGCGCATAGAACCCGATAGCGAGGGGATGAAAAAAAGAACATGGCGCCTTGAGCATGCTGCGATAAAGCGGATACCGGTTTATCGCAAAAAAGCATGCGGAAAGAAGAAGACGAGAGCAGGATGAGTTTCCATGTGAACACATCCTGCCCTTGAGCATGAGCGTTACGTGCATCAGCACGGCCTGCCAGGCGGGACGATCCGGTTGAAGACGGCAGGAAAGGCGAAAAAACCGCAGCAAAAACACGCACCAGGCCATTCATGGCCATGATGCAGAGGCTTTGCCCGTTGATGAAGAGCGCTTGTGTCAAACGCATGATCCCTGTTCGCCATCGCGCACGCCATGATGTGATCACATTCAAGCGATCTCCATGAAGCGTGGCGCGTTCCGTGCCTGCCTGCAAAGCGAAATTGTCGGGGTGAGCCGATCAAAGGCTTTCGGGGCGACACGGGTTTCCATCCTGCTTCGGGGCGGAAGCGGCTTGACCCTGTCCGGGATGGCCACAACGAAAATTGCTCCGAAGATTGATGCACCGTAACACAGGTTTAAGGTTCCCCCGCGCAATTTGCAAGCATTACCGCTGACGCATATCACCAAAGAAGGGTATGCTGCTATCATGGTGTTCACGCCCCCCCCTCTTCATGCAGCATTCAGGGCCGTTTTGCGCGCCATGGCCTTCGCCTCGCTGCTGCCCGGCCTCGCCTTCGCGCAAGGCGGGGCGGCGTCTTCTCCCGCCTTGCCTCACGGCATGATCGCAGGGCTTGGCCTGACCCTGCTCGATGATCAGGGGCCGGATCGCGCCGCGCTCATCATCGACCTTTCCGGGGAAACCGGCTTTCGATTCGAAGCCTTGCAAAGCCCCGACCGCCTCGTGATCGATCTCGACAAGGTGGTGTTCAATGGCAGGACGGGGCGGCCTGTCCAGAAGGCCATCGGCCCCGTCAGCGGCTTCCGGGCCGGGCTGTTTCTTCTCGGGCAGTCGCGCATCGTGCTTGATCTTGCACGCCCCGCCTTGATCGAGCGGGCGGATTTCGTGCAGCAGAACGGCGCGCCCCGGCTGGTGGTGCAGATCAGGGGTGTCACCCCTGAGCGTTTTGCCGAAGCAGCAGAGCAGGATGGCGCGCGCCGCCTTGCCCGGCACGTGCAGACCCCCCCCGCTGCGCCGGTTGCAGGGGCGGATGAGCGCCCGCTCATCGTCATCGACCCCGGCCATGGCGGGATTGATCCGGGCGCGCTCGGCCTCAAGGGCGAGGCGGAAAAGGATATCGTGCTCGCCTTTGGCCGGGCGATGCAGGCCCGGCTCGCCAAATCGGACAAGGTGCGGGTGGAGCTCACACGTGAGGATGACCGGTTCATCGCGCTCTCCGAGCGGGTTGGCTTCGCGCGCAGCCGCAACGCCGCGCTCTTCATCTCGCTGCACGCGGACAGCCTCTCGGGTGACCCGGATGTGCGCGGCGCTTCGGTTTACACCCTCTCGGACCGCGCGACCGATGCCAGCGCCGCGCGGGCAGCGGAGAAGGAAAACCGGGTCGATCTCCTCGCCGGGCTCGATGCGGATGAGGAAAGCAAGGGCGGGGTGGACAGCATTCTCAATGATCTCGCCAGGCGCGAAACGCGGGTTTTTGCGCAGGTGATCGCGCGGGACGCCGTTTCGGCCATCCGCAACGCGGCGCGGGTGCATAAATCACCCCTGCGCGCGGCGGGGTTTCGTGTGCTGCGCGCGCCCGATGTGCCCTCCATTCTGGTTGAACTCGGGTTTTTATCGAGCCCGGACGACATGATCACGCTGACCGATGGGCAAAAGCGGCAGAAGCTGGCCGATTCGCTGGCCGATGCCGCCCTGCGCTTCGTGAATGCGGCGCGTGAGGGGTCGGGCGGCTTGGCAACCCCGGAATGAACCATGCAACAGCCTGCATTATTCAGCCTTTTGGGCAGAAAATCGATGTGATGCCGCTTTTTGGCCACGGTTGGGGGTTTTCTGGCGAAGGGCATTTGTCCGGGCAAGGTTTGCTGCTATGACGATCCCGAATTCATGCCTGTTATTTTCATCCGGTTGCGTTCGGACGGCGTTTTTCCAAAGGCTCGGGCCTTATCGGGCAGAATGCTCCTGATTTGGGATAGATAAAGATCATGCGGCTCATTGCGCGGTTTTTCGCGTTCGTTTTCGGCACGGGTGCGTTGATCGCGCTTCTGTGTGCGGCAGGGTTGGCTTATGTTTTCTGGTATTATTCGCAAGACCTGCCAGACCATGCGCAGCTTTCCAAATATGAGCCGCCTGTCACGAGCCGTGTCCACGCTTCGGATGGCACTTTGCTGGGTGAATATGCGCGCGAGCGGCGGCTTTATCTCCCCATTCAGGCGATGCCGAAACTGCTGATCGCGGCGTTTCTTTCCGCCGAAGACAAGAATTTCTACAAGCATGGCGGCATTGATCCTGAGGGTATGGCGCGCGCGGGCGTTGCTTACCTGCGCCGCAGTTCCGGCAGCGGGCGGGCGCAGGGCGGTTCGACCATCACGCAGCAGGTTGCGAAGAATTTCTTCCTGACCCCCGAGCAAAGCATCGAACGCAAAATCCGCGAGGCGATCATCGCTTTCCGGCTGGAAGCGACCTTCTCGAAGGACAAGATCCTCGAACTCTATCTCAACCAGATTTTTCTCGGTGGCGGCAATTACGGGGTCGCGGCGGCGGCGCTGAATTATTTCGGCAAATCCGTGCATGAACTCACGATCGCCGAAGTGGCTTACCTTGCGGCCCTGCCGAAAGCGCCCTCGAACTATCACCCGATCAACAACCGCGAGGCGGCGATCGCAAGGCGCAACTACGTGATCGACCGCATGCTCGAAAACGCCTATATCACCAGGCCGGACGCCGATGCCGCACGGGCCGAGCCTCTGGTGGTCATCTACCGCCAGCTTTCGCCCAATACCTATGCAGCCGGGTTTTTCGCTGAAGAGGTGCGGCGTGAACTGCTCGACCGCTATGGCCAGAAAAAACTCTATGAGGGCGGGCTTTCGGTGCGCTCGACACTCGACCCCAAATTGCAGATTTTCGCGCGTAAAGCGCTCTCGGATGGGCTTGTGCGCTATGATGAGGCGCGCGGCTGGCGTGGTTCCACTGAAAAAATCCCGCCTTCCGGGGATTGGGGGACGCAACTCGCCGAATTGCAGACCCTCACCGATGTTGATCCCTGGCGGCTTGCCGTGGTGCTCGATGTCAACGGGCAGGAGGCGCGCGTCGGCTTGCAACCGGCGAGGCTTGGCGGCGGGCAGGTGGACAGCAAGCGCGAAACCGGCACCATCACGGCGGATGGCGCGCGCTGGACGAGAAAGTCGCTGCCTCAGGCGGTGAGCCCCGGTGATGTCGTCTATGTCGAGCCCGTCGAGGGCCGGGCCGGGCAGTATCGCCTGCGGCAGGTGCCGGAAATTTCCGGCGCGCTGGTGGCGATGGACCCGCATACCGGCCGCGTGAAGGCCATGGTGGGCGGCTTCTCGTTTGATAAAAGCGAGTTCAACCGCGCAACCCAGGCCCTGCGGCAGGTCGGCTCGTCGTTCAAGCCGATCGTTTATGCCACGGCGCTCGATAATGGTTATACCCCCTCCAGCATCATTCTCGATGAACCGATCGAGATTGATCAGGGGCCGGGGCAGGGCGTCTGGCGGCCCGAGAATTACGACGGCAGAACGACCGGCCCGCACACCCTGCGCTATGGGATCGAGCAGTCGAAAAACCTCATGACGGTGCGCCTTGCGCGTGATCTCGGCATGCCGCTCGTTGCCGAATACGCCAAGCGCTTCGGCATTTATGACGATATGTTGCCCGTGCTCGCCATGTCGCTCGGGGCGGGTGAAACCACCGTGCTGCGCATGACGGCGGCCTATTCCATGCTCGCCAATGGCGGCAAGCGCATCAAACCCACCTTGATCGACCGGATTCAGGATCGCTGGGGTGCAACCATTTTCAGGCATGACGAGCGCGTCTGCGCCGATTGTGCGACCGATGGCTGGAAGCAGCAGGACGAGCCGCGCCTCATCGACAAGCGCGAGCGTGTGATCGACCCGATGTCCGCCTATCAGATGGTTTCCATCATGGAAGGGGTGATCCAGCGTGGCACGGCAACGGTGCTGAAATCCCTCAATCGCACGCTCGCGGGTAAAACCGGCACCACCAATGACGCGAAAGACGTGTGGTTTGTCGGGTTCTCGCCCGATCTCGCGGTGGGGGTTTACCTTGGCTATGACAAGCCGCAATCGCTTGGCGGGCGCGCCACGGCGGGGCAATATGCCGCCCCGATCTTCCGTGATTTCATGAAGGAAGCGCTGGCAGGCAAGCCGAACCTGAGCTTTCGTGTGCCGCCCGGCATCAAATTCATCCGCGTGAATGCCAGAACCGGGCAGCGCACATCGCCGGGTGACCCCGGCTCCATCCTCGAACCCTTCAAGCCCAATACCGCCCCGCCCGAGGGCTACAGCTTCGGCGAGGCAACGGCGGGCGGGGTGGTGGTTCCGGGCGGCGGGCAGATCGGCACCACCACCGGCGGGCTTTATTGAGGCCAGAAGGTTTACATCCTTGCGCAGGGTCGATACCCCTGCCCGATACTCCCGATTCTGAAGGATTCCATCCCCATGCGCACTGAAATTGAAGCGATGGCCTCGGCTATCCAGCAGTCTGTCGGGCTGCTGAGGAGGCATCTTTGACTGGGATCGCGCGCATCGCCGCCTCGAAGAGCTGAACCTGCAATCGGAGGGGCCGGATTTCTGGAATGACGCCGGCGCCGCGCAAAAGCTGATGCGCGAGCGCAACGCGCTTGAAGACGGCATCAACGCCATCCTCACGCTCGAACGCAGCCTTGATGACGCGAAAACCTTGATCGAGCTTGGCGAGATGGAGGCTGACCAGGCCTCTATTGACGAAGGCGAGGGCATCATCCGCATGCTGGAGGGCGAGGCCGCGAAAAAACAGGTCGAGGCTTTGCTTTCAGGTGAGGCGGATGGCAATGACACCTTCCTTGAGGTGCATTCGGGCGCGGGCGGCACGGAAAGTCAGGACTGGGCCTCGATGCTGATGCGCATGTATGTGCGCTGGGCCGAGCGCGCGGGCTTTAGCGTTGATATCATGGAGCTTTCGGATGGTGAGGAAGCGGGCATCAAATCCGTCACCATGCAGATCAAGGGTCGCAATGCCTATGGCTGGGCGAAAACCGAGGCCGGGGTGCATCGTCTGGTGCGGATTTCGCCCTTTGATTCCAATGCGCGGCGGCACACCAGCTTTGCCAGCGTGACGATTTATCCCGTGGTCGATGATTCCATTCAGGTTGACCTCAAGGAAAGCGATGTGCGCATTGACTTGATGCGCGCGCAAGGTGCGGGTGGGCAGAATGTCAACAAGGTGGAATCCGCCGTGCGCCTCGTCCATATGCCCACCGGCATCATGGTGATGAGCCAGACGAGCCGCTCGCAGCACCAGAACCGTGAACTCGCGTGGAAAATGCTGCGCGCCCGGCTTTACGAGATGGAGTTGAAAAAGCGCGAAGAGGCCGCCATGGCCGAACAGGCCGCAAAAACCGATATCGGCTGGGGCCACCAGATCCGCTCCTATGTGCTCCAGCCCTATCAATTGGTGAAGGATCTGCGCACCGGCATCACCTCCACCGACCCGCAGGCGGTTCTGGATGGCGCGCTCGACCCCTTCATCGAAGCGGCCCTCGCGCATCGCGTCAAAGGCAGCGCCGATGCCGTGGTCGATGATCTTGATTAGAGCAATTCCAGCGAAAGCATGTCCCCGCGAAGGCGGGGATGGGCATCGGTTTCGCGTCCGGAATTGCTGTAGTGATCAGCACATTCTGCATATCAGCATTATCTTATAAAGTCATAAACAGTATAAAATCCATTACTGTTACAATGATGCATGGCAACGGCATTTTCAGGGCGAATTATACTGCTTTCGGGCAGCGTTTCTTCTTTGTAGGACTGGGAAGTCAGCTCAATAATTTTGTTATAATTATATGACTTTCCATAAAGATCAAATCCCTGCTGCTGAGAAACGCGAATGATGCTGTTGCCATCATAAAGAATTCCACCCATTCTTCCTTTCATGGAATCGCATAAAATCGGATTTTGCGCATGCGGTGTCCATGTGTCCGCAAGTGGATTATCAGCATAAAAAATATTCAGTTCAAAGCAATGATCTCCAAGGCCGAGCGGATCTGTATTTGTGAAGAGCCACCATAAGCCGTCTTTTTCAAAAACTGTTGTATCTGCTGTAGAGATATTGCTCATCAATTTTTTTACAAATTTCCACTGCCCAGGAAACTGTTCACATACGTAAAGTCTGATATCTTTGTTCTCGCTTGTTTCGGGTATCATGTAAATTTTTGAGTCATATTTAAATGTATAGGGATAGGACATGTGAAAATCTTCTTTTATCACAGGGCCAATTTCAGAAAAATTAGTGCCATCAAGCGCATAGGCCGCAATAAAACCCCGAGATGTTGCGTAATCATAATCTTCCACGAAACAAACAGTTTGCCCTTCATGCTCAACAACAAAAGGGTCTGCCAGAAAATGACCGGGAGGGTTTTTGATCACGGTCGGAGCCCGTATGGCGGCATCTTTCCAATTTTTATGCTCAAAAGCGACGTTCCAACTCAATTTCTGTCTGAAAAACAGCCTGTTGAGTATTTTCTTGATCAAGATCCGGACTAAATAAAGCACATAAAAGGCGTAATGCCAGACATGAGGAACAGAATCAGCGGCTATGGCGGAGCACGCCTTGTTGGATGAATGATGTGGCGCATGGCCATTCGCAAGCCGCATCACAACATCTCTCATGTAAAAAAGAGATAGTTTATAAATATTGTTTTGGTTGAGAAGAAAAAGAAAACGTGTTGCGACACTGCCTTTAAACAAAATTTCTGTATTTTCTTGATATTTCTTGTATTTTCTGATAAAAAAATCGGTTTTATCCAGTTTTTTATAGACTTGCCAAAACCCTGGTGGAGAGAGTGCTGTTGTGATGGCTCCAGAATAACTTATGTCAATCAAACCATGATTGAAAATATTTAAGAGAGGGGTATGAACAGGGCCTGGATTCAATTTTATGCCATAGTCAAGATCATGCGGTCTTATTTTGGCACCATCCTGCTGATTACTGATCAGCATAGATTGCTGATAATCTGAAGCCAATACCAGTGTTTCAACGTAATCTGATATATTATAGCTATCAAAGCTGACTTTACCTTTTAAATGAGTATAAAAAAGCAATCGCTCAATCCGGGCAGCAGCCTTTTGTATGAATGATCTCATAATAAAGTCAGAACTGGGCTTTTCCTGAATTATAAGTGCTGAAACCTGCAACTCAGGTTGTTTCTGCGCCCATTCAATGAAATCGACAACGTCCCTCGAACAGAAATGCGATTCGAGAATAATCGCGATTTTCATCTTTCTATCAGAGGTATAAGTCTTTTCATGCATTTTCTGATCGTTTCGCAATCTAGAGCAATTCCAGCGAAAGCATGCCCCCGCGAAGGCGGGGGTGGGAACCGGTTTCGCGTCCGGAATTGCGTTAAAACAAAGAGATAGAGCGTTTCAGGTGACAAAATCTTCGCCGGAAACGCTCTAGCAGGCTGTTGAAGAAGGCGGTTCCTGTCCCCGTCATTGCGACCGCGAGCGAAGCGTGGCGGGAAGCAATCCAGACTTTATTCCGCTTTTTGCCGCCTTTACGGACGGCGGCGGAATTTTATCTGGATTGCCACGTCGCTCCGCTCCTCGCAATGACAGCCTCAGCGTTTTTCAACAGCCAGCTAGAGCATTTTCCGATCAAGTGGTTGCCGGTTGATCGAAGAAAATGCGATAAAAACAAGAAGATAGAGCGGCCGACCTGATTCAATCAGGTCGGAAACCGCTCTAAGCGTTTCAATACAATCCATCCTCTGGATTCAACGCTTCTCTTCCCTTCACCCGCGCGGGGCGCCAAGCCGGAGATCGAGATAGCTGCCGACCTTCTCGACGAGCTGATCGACCCGGTCTTCAAAAAAATGGTTTGCACCCTCGATGATTTCATGGTCGAGCTTCACGCCCCTCTGCACCTTCACCTTGTCGATAACGGAAATCACCTCGTCAACCGGGGCAACCCTGTCCTTGTCGCCATGCACGAACAGCCCGGAGGAGGGGCAAGGCGCAAGGAACGAGAAATCATAGCGGTTCGCCATCGCCGCAACCGAGATGAACCCCTCCACCTCCGGGCGGCGCATCAGAAGCTGCATGCCGATCCAGGCCCCGAAGGAGATGCCCGCAATCCAGCAGGCGCGCGCATCGGGGTTGATGGTCTGCATCCAGTCGAGCGCGGCGGCAGCGTCCGAGAGTTCGCCCGCGCCATGGTCAAACACGCCCTCTGACCGGCCGACACCGCGAAAATTGAACCGCAGCACCGAAAACCCGCGCTCATGGAACGTGTAGAACAGGTTATAGACGATCTGGTTGTTCATCGTGCCGCCGAATTGCGGATGCGGATGCAGGATGATCGCAATCGGCGCGCCACGCTTTTTGGCGGGCTGATAGCGCCCTTCAAGACGCCCCTCGGGGCCGTTGAAAACAACTTCAGGCATCGGTATTCCGCACTTTCATGACCATGGCCCTGCATGGGGCCAACAATTCCGGCACAGCCTCTTGACGGGATCGCAAGAGCCGTCCAAATCTTGAGAGAACTTATAGTCGTTCTTAGAATAATTCTAAACTGATGGCCTGTGTCCAAGCCCTGTTGCTCGCAATCTCTGATTTTGGCGTTAGCACAGGCCTTGTTTCAAATGGAAGCATTTTCGTCTCGCAACGCACGTGAAACTCCCCAAGGCACCAAGGCCATGCCAAGCTCTCCACTCGCGCGCCGCGCCTATCTCGACTGGAACGCGACAACGCCTTTGCACCCGGAAGCGAAAGCGGCGATGACGGCTGCGCTCGATGTGTTTGGCAACCCGTCTTCGATCCATCAGGAGGGGCGCGCCGCACGGGCGATGCTGGAAGCCGCGCGGGCCGATGTCGCTGCGATGGTGGGTGGGGAGGCGGAGAATACCGTCTTCACCTCCGGCGCGAGCGAGGCTTTGAGCGCGCTGATGCGCATCGGCCCCTGCGCCAGTTGCGGCGGCGCGGCCTTGGCGGGCGCGGTTCTGATGAGCGCGGTGGAGCATGTCGCGGTTCTGGCCGCCGCTCCTCCTGAAGCCAGAATTATCACCGTCGATTCTCGCGGGCTGGTTGATGAGGAGGCCTTGCGCAGGGCTTTGAACGCGCATGGCCCGGCTTTGGTTTTCATCCAGCTTGCCAATAACGAAACCGGCGTCATCCAGCCGGTTCCCACGCTTTCAGCCATCATCCATGACGCGGGCGGGCTGCTGGTAGTGGATGGGGTGCAGGCGCCGGGGAAAATGCCGCTCGATATCACGGCACTTGGCGCGGATGCGCTTGTGCTTTCCGCGCATAAATTCGGCGGGCCGAAGGGGGTTGGCGCGATGATTTTCCGCAACGCGTCCGTGCGGCTCGCTTCCGCCTTTATCGCAGGCGGCGGGCAGGAGCGCGGCCAGCGCGGCGGCACCGAGAACCTTCCCGGCATTATCGGCATGGGCGCTGCGGCGCGCGCGGCTCTTGAAGACAATGCAGCGCCCGCGCGCATGGTAGCTTTGCGTGATGCGTTCGAGCGCGCGCTTCTCGCGCTCCACCCGGAGGCTTTGCTGGTCAATGCCGCCCCGCGCCTGCCCAATACCACGCTGTTTGCCCTGCCGGGGGTGAGCGCGAGCCAGGCGCTCATCACCTTTGATTTAGGCGGCGTTGCAGTGTCATCGGGCTCGGCCTGTTCCTCCGGCAAGGTGAAGGCGAGCCATGTGCTGGAGGCGATGGGCGCTGCCCCTGCCTTGCGCGAGGGCGCCGTTCGCGTGTCATTGGGGTGCGAAACGAGCGAGGCGGAGATGGCGCAAGCTCTCGCTGTATTAGCCAAGCTCACGGTAAAACGCGCTGAAAAATCCGAAGCCGCTTGATCGGAGAAGCGGTTTCGTGCGTAAAGAGAATGATAATTATCGGCCCTTGAAGCCGATGAGGAGGGTAGAATGGCTGCGGTGCATGAAACGGTGCAAACCGTCAAAACGGTTGACGTCGACCAGTATAAATATGGTTTTGTCACCGATATTGAATCCGACCTTGCGCCCAAGGGCCTTGATGAGAGCACGGTTCGCTTCATTTCCGCCAAGAAAGACGAGCCGGAGTGGCTGCTGAACTGGCGGCTTGAGGCCTTCACCCGCTGGAAAACCATGGCGGAACCCAATTGGGCGCGCGTCCATTATCCGAAAATCGACTTTCAGGATCTTTATTATTACGCCGCGCCGAAAAACACCGCCGGGCCGAAAAGCTTGGATGAGGTCGACCCCGAGCTTCTCAAAACCTACGCCAAACTCGGCATTCCCTTGCGTGAGCAGGAGGTTCTAGCCGGTGTCGCGCCGGAAAACCGCGTTGCGGTGGATGCGGTGTTCGACAGCGTTTCGGTTGTCACCACCTTCAAGGCCGAGCTTGCGAAAGCGGGCGTGATTTTCTGCTCGATCTCGGAGGCGGTACGCGAGCACCCGGAACTGGTGCAAAAATACCTCGGCACCGTGGTTCCCACCTCGGATAATTATTATGCAACGCTGAATTCGGCTGTTTTTTCCGATGGTTCCTTCGTTTACATCCCGCCGGGGGTGAAATGCCCGATGGAGCTTTCCACCTATTTCCGCATCAATCAGGCACAAACCGGGCAGTTCGAGCGCACGCTCATCATCGCCGACAAGGGCAGCTATGTCAGCTATCTTGAAGGCTGCACCGCCCCGAAACGCGATGAAAACCAGCTTCACGCCGCCGTTGTCGAGCTTGTGGCGCTGGAAGACGCGGAAATCAAATATTCCACCGTGCAGAACTGGTATCCCGGCGATAGCGAGGGCAAGGGCGGCATCTACAATTTCGTCACCAAGCGCGGGGATTGCCGGGGCGCGCGCTCGAAAATCTCGTGGACGCAGGTGGAGACGGGCTCCGCCATCACGTGGAAATATCCAAGCTGTATCTTGCGCGGGGAAGGGTCTTCGGGCGAGTTTTACTCCATCGCCATCTCGAACGGCATGCAGCAGGTGGATTCCGGCACCAAGATGATCCATCTTGGCAAGAACACCACCTCGAAGATCATCGCCAAGGGCATCGCGGCGGGCAAATCCGACTCCACCTATCGCGGACAGGTCTCGACGCATCGCAAGGCGACCGGCGCGCGGAATTTCACCAATTGCGACAGCCTTCTCATCGGCGATCAATGCGGTGCGCATACCATCCCCTATATCGAGGTGAAAAACGCCTCCTCCATCGTCGAACACGAGGCGACGACCTCGAAAATCGCCGAGGATCAGTTGTTTTACTGCCAGCAGCGCGGGCTTGATGAGGAAGAGGCGGTGGCGCTCATCGTCAACGGCTTCGTGAAAGAGGTGCTCCAGCAACTCCCGATGGAATTCGCGGTGGAAGCGCAGAAGCTGATCGCAATTTCGCTTGAGGGGAGCGTGGGGTGAGTGTTCTTTGTCATTGCGAGGAGGCCTTATGGCCGACGCGGCAATCCAGCTTCTTTTCTGGATCGCCACGTCGCTTCGCTCCTCGCGATGACGGAAAACATCGATTTTAGAGCGTTTTCAAGCGAAGTGGGAATCGGTTCGCGTGAAGCGAAACTGCGATAAACAAAAATGATCTGAAAGGCCGGGTTGGGTTGCCCATTTTGTCATCACCGGGCTTGACCCGGTGATCCAGTCTTACAAGGCTTGTTTTCAGTCTGGATGGCCGGGTCAAGCCCGGCCATGACAAGGGTGGAAGGCAGGACAAAGGTGGGAGGCAATAATTTTACAGGAACACAACATGACTGACACAACCACCCTTGAGTCCGAACGTGCCCGCATCACCGAAGCGCTGGCCGCTCTTTCGCCTGACCTCGGGCGGCCCTTGCCGGGCCGTAAACTCCCCTCGGCTGCGGGCGCGAAGGTCGATGCGCTCAAGCGCCAGCTTGCCGTGGTGAATTTGAAACTGAAACAGGCGAAGCGTGTATAACTGCATCATTGTGCTGCAAACGAGAGATAACCCATGAAAACCGTCACATTAAGTGAAGCACAGGCAGATTTCGCGGGTATTATCGCAGCGAACAGGAATGAATCCGTCGAAATCATACAGAATGGCGAGCGTATTGGCGTGTTTATCCCGGATGGCGATGCGGAGTTGATCGAAGAGCTTTTGCTTGCGCAGAAGGCTGCAAATGCTCGGGCGGAAGGATTTATTGGCACGGCGGCCTCGCAAGCCTTCCTCGACAGGTTCCGGAATGCTGAAGATTGATCTTTCGGCACAGGCGCTCAGGTTTCTGGCGTCCCTGCCGGAGAAGAATGCGCGCCAGATTGTTGCAAAGATCGATGCGCTCTCGGAAAACCCGAAGCAGATTTCATCCGAGGTATTGCGCGGTGGGCAAGGTGAACGGCGATTAAAGGCAGGCGAATTCAGGATTATCTATGAGATTATCGAGACTGATCTTAAAATCATACTGATCGATCGAAGAAACGACGACCGTATCTATCGTAAATTCCGGCGGCTTTGACCCGCTTACCAGGGAACACACCCATGCTCAACATCAAAAACCTCCATGTCGAGATCGACGGCAAAAAGATCCTCAACGGCCTCACGCTTTCGGTGAAGGCGGGGGAGGTTGCGGCGATCATGGGGCCGAACGGCTCCGGTAAATCCACCCTCTCCTATGTCGTTGCAGGGAAAGAGGATTACACCGTCACGGAAGGTGAAATCCTGCTGAATGGCGTGAATATCCTCGACATGGAAGCGCATGAGCGCGCGGTGGCGGGGCTGTTTCTCGCCTTTCAATATCCGCTCGAAATCCCCGGCGTTGCGACGATGACGTTCCTGAAAGCCGCAATGAATGCCAAGCGCAAGGCCCATGGCCTTGCCGAACTCTCCCCCGGTGATTTCATCAGGGCGGTGCGCGAGGCCGGGGCGCGGCTGGGCATCGACCCTGAAATGCTCAAGCGCCCGCTCAATGTCGGGTTTTCGGGCGGCGAGAAAAAGCGCATGGAAATCCTGCAGATGTCGCTGCTCGACCCCGCCTTCTGCATCCTCGATGAAACCGATTCCGGGCTTGATATCGATGCTTTGCGCATCGTCGCCGAAGGCGTGAACGCGCTGCGCGGGCCGGAGCGCGGTATGCTGGTGATTACGCATTACCAGCGCCTTCTCGATTATATCGTGCCCGATACCGTGCATGTCATGGCGGCGGGGCGGATCGTGAAAACCGGCGGGCCGGAAATCGCGCTCGACTTGGAGAAAAACGGTTACGCCGATTATCTCGGCGCGGCGGCGTGAGGGTGAGATGAGCACCCCCGTCATCCTCATGCGCACCCCGGCTGAAACCGCGTTGATCGAGCGGTTTGCGGACGAAAAAGCCACTCTCCCCGGCGCAGCGGCAGCGCGGGAAGAGGCGTTTGCGCGGTTTGCGGCCAAGGGCCTGCCGACAAAGCGGGTCGAAAGCTATCATTATTCTGATTTGCGCGCCGCGATGCGCTCGCTTGCGCCGCGCCCGGCCCTTACCAAGGCGGAGGCAGGGCGCGCCTTCAGCGGTTTCACGCGCCTCAGCTTCGTCAATGGCGTGTTTCAGGGTGAGGCCGCGCCATCGGGCATCACGCTTGAGCCTTTGGCCGAAGCGCTTGAAGCCGGTTGCATCACGCCGAATGCCGTCATGGGCGCGGCAAGCGATGTGGTGGTTGATCTCAACACCGCGTTTGCGCGCGAGGGGCTGGTGCTGCATGTCGCGAAGGGCGTGACAACGCCGCTCCACCTCGCCTTTATCGCTGCCGGGCCTGGCGCCGGGTTTTCGCGTATGATCGTCGATGTCGCGCCCGGTGCCTGCCTCACATTGCTTGAAACGCATGAAGGCGGAGCGGAAGCCTATCAGGTCAATGCCATGGTCGAATTCAGGCTTGGCGCGGGCGCGAAGGTCGAGCACCTGCACCTCAACGAAGCCGGGCAGGCGGCGATGATGCTCACCACCCTTGCCACCACCCTTGCGGAAGAGGCGGAATTCTCCAGCCTCAATGTCGCGCTTGGCGGGGCCTTTACGCGCCATCAGGTCTTTGTCACCTTTGCGGGCGAGAACGCGAAAAGCACCATCAAGGGCGCGAGCCTTTTGAGCGGCACGCAGCATCATGATACGACCTTGGTTGTTGATCACGCTCTCGCGCTTGGCATCTCGCGCGAGCTTTTCAAGACCGTGGTGGATGACGCGGCGCAGGGCGTCTTTCAGGGCAAGATCATCGTGCGGCAATACGCGCAGAAAACCGATGGCCAGATGGCCTCGAACGCGCTGTTGCTTTCCGATGAAGCGGGGATGAGCAACAAGCCCGAACTGGAGATTTTCGCCGATGACGTGGTCTGCGCCCATGGCGCGACCTGCGGCGCGCTCGATGAGAGCCAGCTCTTTTATCTCATGGCGCGCGGCATCCCCAAAAAAGAGGCCGAGGCGATGCTGATCGAGGCGTTTCTCGCCGAAGCGCTCGATGAGGTGACGCATGAGGAGACGCGCGAGGTGCTCTCCGGGCTTCTCAGCGCCGCGTTGCGGAGGCGCGTTTCATGAGCCTTGATGTCACTGCCATCCGCACGGATTTTCCGGCGCTTGCGCTCAAGCCCTATGGCAAGCCGCTGGTTTACCTCGATAACGCCGCCTCGGCGCAAAAGCCGAGGCAGGTGCTGGAGCGGATGACGAAGGCGTATGAGAGCGAATACGCCAATGTCCATCGCGGCCTCCATTACCTCGCCAATGCCGCGACCGACGCCTTTGAAGCCGCGCGCGAAAAAACCCGTGCCTTCCTCAATGCCAAAACGGCTGAGGAAGTGATTTTCACCAAAAATGCCTCGGAGGCGCTGAACCTCGTCGCGTCATCGCTCGGGCGGCATCTTGCCATTGGCGAGGGGGATGAGATCATCCTCTCGATCATGGAGCATCATTCCAACATCGTGCCATGGCATTTCTGGCGCGAGCGGCACGGCGCCGTCATCAAATGGGCGCCGGTGGATGAGGCGGGGAATTTCCTGCTCCCCGAATTTGAAAAACTCATCACGCCGCGCACCAGGGTTGTCGCCATCACGCAGATGTCGAACGCGCTCGGCACCATCACGCCGATCGAGGAGATCATCCGCATCGCACATCAGGCGGGCGTGCCGGTGGTGGTGGATGGCTCGCAGGGCGCGGTGCATCTTGATGTCGATGTTCAGGCGATGGATGCCGATTTCTACGCCTTTACCGGCCACAAGCTTTACGGCCCCAGCGGCATCGGCGTGCTTTACGGCAAGCGCGTCTGGCTCGACAAGCTGCCGCCGTTTCTGGGTGGTGGCGAGATGATCCGCGATGTTTCGGAAGACACCATCACCTATGGCGACCCGCCGCATCGCTTCGAGGCGGGAACGCCGCCGATTATCGAGGCGATCGGCCTTGGCGCGGCGATTGATTACGTGAACGCGATCGGCAAGGCGAATATCCGCGCGCATGAGGATGCGCTTTTGGCTTACGCCACCGAACGGCTTTCCGCCATCAATTCCATCACGATTCTGGGCCGCGCGCGCGAGAAGGGGGCGATCCTCTCCTTCAGCCACGCCCATGCCCATGCGCATGATATCGCAACCGTAATCGACCGGCAGGGCGTTGCCGTGCGCGCAGGCACGCATTGCACCATGCCGCTGCTGAAACGTTTCGGCCTGACGGCGAGCTGCCGCGCGAGTTTCGCGCTCTACAATACGCTTGATGAGGTCGATGCCCTTGCCGAGGCCTTGATCTGCGCCGATAAACTCTTCTCATAAGGGGTCGCTATGGATGACGCTGTCCTGAAAGAGGAAACCGCTGCACCGGCCGCGCCCGTGGGCGAGGCTGTCCCCGTGGCGGAGCTTGCGCCCGAAGAGCTTGACCGCCTGACGGATGATATCATCGCCGCGCTCAAAACGGTCTATGACCCGGAAATCCCGGCGGATATCTACGAGCTTGGCCTGATCTACCGGATCGATATTTCGGATGAGCGCTTCATCACCATCGACATGACCCTCACCGCGCCGGGCTGCCCGGTGGCGGGCGAAATGCCGGGCTGGGTGGAAAACGCCGTTCTCACCGTGCCGGGGGTTTCGGGTGTGAAGGTGGTGATGACGTTCGACCCGCCCTGGGATCAATCCCGCATGTCGGATGAAGCACGCGTGGCCTTGGATATGTGGTGAGGCTCCAGAGCGGCGTGCGGTCTAATTGCATCAGACCGGCCGCTCTATCTTCTTGTTTTATAGCATGTTGTTACGCAAAACCGGTGTTCACTTTTGCGCAACATGCTCTAGAGCAATTCCAGCGAAAGTGGGAACCGGTTTCGCGTTAGGAATTGCGTCAAAACTTGAGAGTAGAGCGCTTCAGGTGACTTAATCTTCGCCGGAAACGCCCTAGAACAATATATGAGCGAATAGGGTTAAAAAGCTACCCTTTTCTTTCGCTTCAGCTTCTGTAATGCGCGCTATCAATCGCAATACCGCTGGCACCGCCGCGAAGCGCGTCAAAATCGCGCTTGAGGAGCCCGACGATCACGTCATCATGCCATGCGCCGCCGATGAAGGCGGTTTCACGCTCCAGCCCTTCGCGCACGAAGCCGACCCGCTCATAGGCGCGGATGGCGCGGGTGTTGAACGCGAGAACGCGCGTAGAGAGCTTGTGAAGCCCAAGATGGTCGAAGCTGAATTCCGCCACCATGCGGATGGCTTCGGTGCCGAGCCCCTTGCCAAGGCAGGCAGGATCAAGAATGCCAACAATCAAACCGGCGCGTTTATCGGCCTCGACCACATTATCGAGCAGGATTTCACCAATCGCCCGCGCTTGATATTCGATGACCCAGGCCGCCGGGTGGCTCACGATATTCTCGACCCAGGCGCTGGCCTGTTCCTCGGTCAGCGCATTCAAATGGCGCGGGTCGGCCCCCAATTGCCGGTAAATATCCGGGTCTCGCCCCAAGGTGAAGCGATCCGCGATATCGGTTGCGACGGGGCGGCGGAGGATCAGGCGCTCGGAGCGCAGCACAGGCAGGGGCGAGGGAAGAATCATATCCTTTGATACCAAAGCGAAAGACAAATTGCATCGCCCCTCGCTTTTTTTCGTGATGTGCGGTAAACAAAGTTCACAGGTGATTTGGTATCATGCGATGATGCTGCCCTTCTTCTTAACCGGTCGGGCCTTGAACCCGGCAAGGAGTAAAGATGAGCATACAATCCTCTTCGTCTTCCCCCCCCGCGCGGCGCTTCAAGGTGATGACGCTGACGGATGCGGCGGCCGCCCGCGTTCAGGCTGCGATCGCAGCCTCGGAAAAGCCGATCCTCGGTTTGCGTGTCGGCGTGAAGAACGGCGGCTGCGCCGGCATGGCCTACACGATGGAATACGCCGAAGCCGTCATGCCGCATGACGAGGTGGTGGAAGAGAAGGGCGTGCGCGTCCTCATCGACCCCAGGGCGGTGCTGTTTCTGCTCGGCACCGAGATGGATGTGAAAACCGACACCTTCGCCTCGACCTTCGTGTTCAGAAACCCGAATGAAACCTCGGCCTGTGGCTGCGGCGAGAGCGTTGCGATTACGCCCGCGCGCAAGGATGCGCTGGGCTGAGCGTTTTATACCAAAGGTCATTAACAATGACTCTTTGGTATTCCGTCCTGAATTTATCAAGCCATTGACTGCATTTGATAAATTCAGGGTCTTCAAAGGCCCCATGCGTCAGCATCCGGGGCCTTTGGTATTAGAGCATGTTGCGCAAAAGCGGGAACCGGTTTCGCGTCCGGAATTGCGTAAAAACAAAGAGTTAGAGCGTTTCAGGTGACTCAATCTTCAGTGGAAACGCTCTAGATGTGGAGCCTCAACAGGTTGTCCTCTTTTAGATTGAGGCGGCTGATGGGTGGCTTTGAGTTTAAGCTGCCGTGCGGCCGATGCCAATTGTACATATGGGTCCAGTCTGGCAGGTGCTGTTTTCGTTGATCTGAGCTCTGGTATGCACGCGCGTAGGCCCATTCTCTGAGGGCTG
>Ga0209398_1000107_pt1 | contig 63807 bp, 55 predicted proteins | sample AshMeaBigSpring_FD_184125 | JGI IMG/M metagenome (GOLD analysis project Ga0209398, IMG submission 184125) | Groundwater microbial communities from Big Spring, Nevada to study Microbial Dark Matter (Phase II) - Ash Meadows Big Spring (SPAdes)... | ecosystem: Environmental > Aquatic > Deep...
ATAAATGTATGAAAAAGGGCTTTACCCCCCAGAAAGGGGGTAGCCCCATTTTCTGGTTAGTCGGTCAGTAGTGATAATTATATATATGCGGATGATATAATAAAAATAATGATGTTATGGATGCCTTTATCTTTTCTGTTTGCATTTATAAACCATCCGTTTTGTACAATTTTTAAATTTTATCGTTGCTATTTTAACTCTATATTCCTCCTTCATTCTATACCTGTTCTTTTTGTTTTTACCTTTGCCCCAGATTTCTTTTCTATGTCCGATCCTATACGCCACGAATGTGGAATAGCCTTAGTGAGGTTATTAAAACCCCTATCCTACTATCAGGAAAAATACGGAACGCTTTTTTATGGTCTCAATAAGCTGTATCTGCTGATGGAAAAACAGCATAATCGAGGCCAAGATGGAGCAGGAGTAGCCACGATAAAACTCGATTCACTACCCGGAAAAAAATATATAGACCGCGTACGCAGTACAGAATCACAACCACTTAAACATATCTTCGACCTCGTGTTTACCCGAGTAGCCGCCCTCCAAAAGGAGAATCCGGATCATTTTATAAATGCTGACTGGGTAAAAAACAATGTCCTTTTTGCCGGAGAAATACTCATGGGACATCTGCGCTATGCCACCCACGGAAGCTCTATAATGGAATACTGCCATCCGGTATATAGAACAAATAACTGGATAACACGAAATCTGCTGATGGCCGGCAATTTTAATCTCACGAATACGGATGAACTTTTTGAATTGCTCATAGACCTGGGACAACAACCCAAAGAGAAATCCGATACTGTAACAGTACTCGAAAAATTTGGTCATTTTTTAGATTTACAGGTACAGGAATTATTTTCGAAATTCAATAAGGAGGGTCATACAAATCGGGCGATCACAGAAAAGATAATAGAGGAATTAGACGTATTAAAAATCATCACGAAATCCACAGAAGATTTTGATGGCGGCTATGCCATCTTAGGTATGATCGGTCACGGTGATGTGTTTTTGCTACGGGATCCTAATGGTATTCGCCCTGCTTATTATTATATAGATGATGAGGTAATCGTAGCTGCATCAGAAAGGCCGGCCATACAAACTGCTTTTAATGTAGATGGTACCAAAGTGATGGAGCTGAAACCTGCACAGGCCCTCATCATTAAGAAAGATGGATCATATAAAATAGGTAATTATAGGCAGGAGGGAGAAAAAAAGTCTTGCTCCTTTGAGCGGATTTATTTTTCGAGGGGTACCGATAAGGATATCTATCAAGAGCGTACAAATTTAGGCTATCAGCTCACCGATAGGGTCTTGAAAGCCATAAACTATGATATTACGAATACGGTCTTTTCATTCATCCCCAATACTGCAGAGCTGTGTTTTCTAGGCTTGGTAAAAGGGATAGAGGACTCCCTACTGGAGCAGAAAAAACACTGGATAAAAACCAACTATGCTACTGCCGGAGATCAAGAGCTGGACCGCATTTTATCCATACGACCCAGGGTAGAAAAAATAGCTATAAAAGATGCTAAACTGCGCACCTTTATTACCGATGATAGGGCCCGTGAAGAATTGGTTTCGCACGTATATGACATTAGCTATGGAGCAGTGCGATCCGGCAAAGATAACCTGGTTATCGTAGATGACTCTATCGTGAGAGGCACTACCTTACGCAAAAGTATTCTCGCTATTCTGGACAGACTGGGACCCAAAAAAATAATTGTAGTATCCTCGGCGCCACAGATACGCTATCCGGATTGCTATGGCATAGATATGAGTATTATTCAAGACTTTGTGGCTTTTAATGCGATGGTGGCACTCACTAAGGATCGCAAGAATGAATCCCTTTTTCAGGAAATATATGAGCGATGTAAGATAGAAAACACCAAGCCTAAACTTATGGTACGCAATCTGGTAAAAATATTATACGACCAGTTTGCCGATGCAGAAATCAGTGCTAAGATAACCGAACTGGTGAGACCTGCCGGAATTACAGCCGAAGTAGAAGTTATTTTTCAGTCTATAACCGGATTACACTGTGCCTGCCCTGGTCATAAAGGCGATTGGTATTTCACGGGTCACTACCCCACCCCGGGCGGCAATAAAGTGGTGAATCAAAGTTTTATAAATTATATGGAAGGACGCTACGAACGATCCTACTGAACCAAGTAGAATCTAAATGACGCTACCTTATAGGACATACTGTAGCCAGCTATGCGATAAGGATCGCAGCGGATATCCTTTTATGAGTGGCTTGCGGGACATTGGCCCGCGCTCCGGCTATAAAAGATAGGAGCGAAGAGCCTGGGCCGATCGTGTAATGAAATGAAGCGAGCGGCATCGCCCATAGCAAAAATAATTTATACAATATTGAGAGATAAAGGTATGCGTGTGTACATATCGGCAAAATAATCTGCTCCGGGTGGTGAGGGTATTCTCGTCATCAGGGGTAAATCTTTAGAACCCGCCTATCTGTACTTAACGCTGGCCTCCCTCTGCAGGGTGGAATAGTGCTGATGCACTCCTATTCTCCTTCTATGATGCAGGCTACCCATTCTATATGTATCTAACATACTCAGTCGGATTCTGGAGCCAGCTTTGCTACCAGCTCGTTCATCGCTGGAGAAATTTTAAGCTGGCAGCCTAAGCGGCTGGTAGGTTTTACAGAAAAAGTTTGGTCCAGCATATTTTCTTCGGCCTCGGTCTTTTCAGGGAGGGTGTGATCGCTGAGTATATATATGTGGCAGGAACTGCAGAGTGCCATACCACCACAGGTACCCATAACGGGTAAGTCGGAGGCCTTGCATATCTCCATTAGATTTAATCCCATATCTACTGGAGCCTCCAGAAGATGGATAAAATCTTCACGATCTATAATGGTGAGGTGTATGATATCCACTATTTATTTATCTACTGCTACTAGGAGAGGCACAGGTGCTAAAAGGCCTCCACCCCATTTACGGTAGTATATTTAAAGGTTAGTTTTTTATCGGGATGGATGATGCGGTAGGCGGCCTGTACGGCCAGTGTAGCTTCATGAAATCCGCAGAGGATGAGCTTAAGTTTGCCTGGATAATCATTAATGTCCCCTATGGCAAAAATGCCCGGCACATTAGTGCTATAATCTAGGGTATTTACACTGATGGAATTTTTATAAAGCAGGAGCTGCCAGTCTGCAATAGGACCCAATTTTGGGGAAAGACCAAAGAGTGGGATAAAATGATCGGTAGGCAAAACCAGATTTTCCTTGTCCTGCTGTTGTATGACTACTTCTTGTAACTTATCTAGGCCGCGCAAACCCACTACTTCGGCATTGGTGATAAGACGAACTTTACCGGACTGGGCGAGATGCATAAGTTTTTCTACGGAGTCCGGAGCGCCTCTAAACTGGGTGCGGCGATGTATCATTACCACTTCATCCGCCACATCGGCAAGAAAGATGGACCAGTCTAGGGCGGAGTCACCCCCACCGGCTATCACCACTTTATGGTGGCGATATTTTTCGGGATCTTTAATGATATAATCTAGGCCCTTATTCTCAAAATAGGCAATATTTTCTATAGGTGGCTTACGGGGTTCAAAACAGCCCAATCCTCCGGCAATAAACACAATTTTTGCTTTAAGGAGTGTGCCGTGACTAGTAGTAACCATAAAAAAGTCATCTTCAGTTTTCTCTAATTTTTCGGCTCTTTCGCCGAGGGTAAAACCGGGTTTAAAAGGAGCGATTTGCTTTTCCAGATTAGCGACTAAATCGCCGGCTAAAATCTCCTGAAAGCCCGGGATATCATAAATGGGTTTTTTAGGATATATCTCCGCACACTGCCCGCCGGGCACCGGAAGAGAATCTATGAGATGACACCGCAGTTTTACCAGACCGGCTTCAAAAACAGCAAACAATCCGCAAGGACCGGCACCTATAATGATGATATCCGTTTCTATCATGCGGGCACAAAATTAATCATTATCCGACAAGGTGATGATATAAAATGGATGCGGGGTCATAAATAGATACTCATTTTAAATTTTTTTGAATAAAAAAGCAATAAAAGGACATATTTTCCCGGAAAGTGAATAAATAATATGCGGAAAAGATATTTTTCCTATTTTTGCAGTCCCAAATAATGAGCAAGGGTGAAAATGTAATGATCTTTTCCGGTGAGGCTACCCGGTATCTGGCAGAGAAAATTTCTCAACAATACCATCAGCCCCTGGGAAAGACCACAGTAGAAAGGTTTTCTGACGGTGAGTTTCAGCCCATCATATTAGAATCTGTGCGGGGAAGTTTTGTGTTCTTTATTCAGTCCACCTTTCCTCCTATGGAAAATCTTATGGAGCTACTACTGCTGATAGATGCGGCAAAACGGGCTTCAGCAGATTATGTAGTAGCGGTGATACCCTATTTCGGCTTTGCCCGGCAGGACCGAAAGGATAAACCCAGGGTATCCATAGGGGCAAAATTAGTGGCTAATATCATCACGGCGGCCGGGGCAGACCGGATTATCACTATGGATTTGCACGCACCACAGATACAGGGCTTTTTCGATATACCGGTAGATCATCTAGATACCCTGCCCATTTTTATGCCTTATATAAAGGAGTTAAATATGGACAATCTCGTTTTCGCCGCGCCGGATGTAGGTAGCACTAAAAGAGTGAGAGAATATGCCATCAAGTTTAATGCTGAGATGGTGATCTGTGATAAATACCGCAAAAGAGCCAATGAAGTAGCTTCTATGCGGGTGATAGGCGATGTAAAAGAAAAAAATGTCATTATCATAGATGATATGATAGACACAGGCAGCACCTTGTGCAATGCTGCTGATCTTTTACACCAACAAGGTGCCCTAAGTGTGCGGGCTATGTGCACGCATCCCGTTCTCAGCGGGCAGGCCTACGAAAAAATAGCTGCCTCCAGCCTCAAAGAATTAGTGGTAACCGATACCCTGCCACTGAAAAAAAGTATCGGAAAGATAAAAGTATTAACCGTGTCTGATCTGTTTGCCACTGCATTTAAATATATTCACGATAATCAGTCCATCAGCTCATTGTTTGTGTAAGAAGAAAAATAAATAATAAAATATATAAAGAAATGAATTCAATTTCGATAGAAGGCCAAAAAAGAGCCGAGGTGGGTCAAAAGGCCGCTAATGCCGCTAGGCGACAAGATCTCATCCCCTGTGTAATGTATGGTGGAAAAGAAAATGTGCATTTTACAGTGAATGCTAAGATGCTCAAAGCTGTGGTATATACCCCTAATATCTATAATGTGCTTATTACCATAGATGGAAAAACCCACTCTACACTTATGAAAGACCTTCAGTTTCATCCGGTAACAGAGCAATTATTGCATATAGATTTTCTCGAGCTCACCGATAATAAAAAGGTGATTATAGATGTACCTATTACCCTTACTGGAACATCTATAGGTGTAAGAAGCGGGGGCAAACTACTCGTCAAACTCAGAAAAGCGACAATAAAAGCACTTCCCCAATATTTAATGTCCGAACTGCCCATAGATATCTCCACACTAGATTTAGGCAAATCACTAAAAGTGAAAGACCTGAGTTTTCCTAATATAGAAATCCTAAATAACCCTGCGAATCCCATTGTAACTGTAGAGGTAACACGTGCACTAAAAAGCGCAGAAACCGCTAAGGCTAAGGACACAATAAAGTAATAGTCTTAATATTATTTTTATTACAAACCGCCCGCAAGGCGGTTTTTTTTTTACACCTTTTCCCCTCTTCACAAATGGGTACTATAGACCGGAAACGATACAAAACGAAATTCCTTTTCCCTTAAATGTGGGCGGTGTCAAATCGTCCTTTTAATATTAGTCTCTACATCGTTTACCTCTGAAAGATATACGACTATGTATAAGCAGTTTTTTTTTTATGGTAATATGCCGGTGCAAAAACCGCCCGGTCTATATTCTGCCTAAAGTTTCTGTACCAAGCATCTAATGGTCTCTTAACACCTCGTACCCGGTTGGGGCTTTTCAGACTAATCCGGCCAGATGCTTTAACATAAATAGCATTATTTTGCGTTTTTTTTATGTCTCAAATTAGCTATGAAAAATATTCTGCTGCTCCTATATGCCCTTTTATTTCAGTTATCGGCGCTGAAGGCACAAAACCTGGCTGCCTGGCAAAACCGGGATGGCAGTTTTAATGTTTATGACAATGGGCAGGTGAAATCTATATTCCATCAGGAAATACCTTTTTTTAATGTAAAAGGTGATCACATGATCTATCGCGACATCAAAAATGATACGTATTTATATAGCCAAGGAAATTCGGCACGCATAGAATCATATATTAATGATGAGAACTTACTGCTTACTAATCACTATCTTTTTGGTTTGCGAAACCAGCTGCTAATGGTGAGATCGGATGCTACATGGCATACCCTAAGTTTAGAAAGAAATCCCATTTTTTCGTATGGAGATTCATTGGTGGTCTTTATAGATTACAATGGCCTTCTAAAATACTATTACAGAAACAAGATTTTACAAATGGATAATTGGGGAATCTCTGAATTAAAAGCCTCGGACAATAGTTTTGCTTTCACCACAGAAAATCGCCAGATATTTTTTGTAAAAGACTTAGAAGAGCAAGAAGTAGAAAATGAAGGGGTACATTATTTTTGGGTGGGGCAGAATTATCTGTTATATATAAACGATTATAATCGCCTTATCCTATATAAAGATGGAGAAATCACAGATTTGTGCAAGTTTAGTTACAATGATAATTTTGAAATAGATAAGATCCTGCCCACTACCAGCAGGGTTTGGGCTGGCGATAGCCTTTTTGCTTTTATAGATGATGATCTTCAGCTAATAGCTTATGATGGCAATAAGACCGTTCTGCTGCATTCGGACTATAAATTTCCCCTTATGGGTAAAGATAACACGCTCATATACCGCAATGATAATAATGGCCTCTCAGTCTATTACAATGGCAAAGATTATGAGGCGGATAAAGTTTATCCTAAAAATATAAAATTTGCGGATGGTGTAGTAGCTTACCAAGATGCACAGGGCTATCTCAAGGCCTTTTACGAAGGGAAAAACGTACAGGTATCCGAAGGCCTACTACCCCAATCTTCTAACGTGAGAATAGGAGATCGCACCAAGGACATAGAAAATTTTGAGGTATTTGGGCGGGTTATCATCTATCGCACGACTAATTTCGATGTGCGGGTTTTTCACGAAGGGGTACTTCGCTACTAACTCATAGAGATTTTAGATATTCTATAACTGCTTTGCGCTGTTCTATAGTAAGGTCGTCTCCAAAATAATGCCCCCTATTTCCATAGCCATATTGCGTGGTATTATACACTGTTTTATCGCCAGGAGCATTTTCTATAGAATAATTCCAGCCCATTTTATTATAATCCAGGTCATCATCTTCAAAACTGCGTCGCCAGTAGGTAGGGCGCTGGGGAGAATAGAGTAGGTCTTCCAATGTAGGTACAGACCCGTTATGGAGATAGGGAGCGGTAGCCCATATTCCATCAAGTGGTGGGGCTATAAATCCTCTTTCTCTCACTAGGGAAGCAGCACCAGGGGCATGACCAAACCATCCATCATTATAATCATCTATGAAATATTGTACTTCTTCATAGACTTTGAAAAGGGCAGAATCAGTTTGTATAATTTTATGATCTACTAACAGGTTTGGATAGGATTCTTCCTCTCCATAAGTGCCGTGGCAGGTAGCACATTTGGCATCAAAAATGGCTTTTCCTTGAAGAGCCATTTCCTCATCTATGTTTTCCGGATATAGAGGGGGTTCTATGGTTTTAATAAAAGCCATCACATCCGGAATATGATTATCTATTCTTCTAGCCTCTGTACTATCCTGCATAGTAAGTAGGCCGGATGCCATACTGATGCGGGCGTGATCGCCACGACCCAAGGCGGTATAAAATTCGGAATTTTTCTTTTTCATAAGCCACCAGGCGGGCACATCGCTGGGTATAACTTCATCCATTACTGGGGCGGTTTCTTCTTCTATCCAGGTGAGGTGGTCGCGATGGCGATGAGCAGCCAGTACTAAGGCAAGTTTATCGGCGGGATTTACGCCCCGAGTATCGCATATCACTTTAGGAGCGATGGTACTGATAGCGCGGTAAAAATTTTCAAATGCGGCATATTCTGGCGATCCGGCACCATAAACCAAACTAATTCCCAGATTTGCGGCATTGGCCAATCCAGACTGATCGGTAGTGAAATCGGCAAGGGCATTGCCTAAGCCCAGTATAAGCTCTCCATTTAACATTTGGGCATGACATTGCAAACAGTTTGGCCCTACTATTTTCACACCATTAGGGGCAGTGGCCAGATTATAATCGTGGGGCAATCCGGTGCTCTCCCCAGTTCTATTCAAGTAATTATGGAGATCAGTGCCTACAAATTGTTTATAAGCAACTAAAGGGATGCCACTGCTTATATAATCTCCATAAACTAGGTAATCATAGCCGGCTGCGGCATCACCCGCCCGCTGAGGGGCGGGGGAAATAAATTTTAGATAAGCTGAAAGCGTGTCTGCTATGGGCAGATTTGTATGCATGTCTATGGATTCGTGTTTGCACGATTCTATCATAAGTAAGCCAGCCATAATAGGAAAAAGAAGGAGGGATAGTTTTCTCATAATGGGAGGATCTTGAAGTAAAGGTACAAAACAATATATAGAAACCAAGGAGATGGTATGGCAGCAATAATGGGATGTCTATAGAGATGGCTTCGGGGAGTGCTAAAATCTTAGATGTACAAGGCTATTTCTTGGAAATGGAGCAATAGATTCCTCCAAAAAAAAACCCCTCTGAAGAGGGGCTTGGTACTTCTAAGAAAAAACCTAGGCAAGTGCCGGTATGCGCAATACCTGACCTACATAAATCTTATCAGGATGAGATAACATAGGCTTATTAGCTTCGAAAATGGCGGTATATTTACCGGCATCTCCGTAATAGTGTTTAGATATTTTACCGAGTGTATCTCCGGAAACCACAGTATGAAATTGCGATTCAGGTTCGGGGCTATCCACAGATATTTGGTCATCTACAAAGGCTACTCCACTCACATTTCCGAGAACAAGTATAGCTTTTTCTTTATCAGACTGGCTGGGAAGGGTACCGGCCACAGATACGATATCTTCTTTTACAGATACAGCAAGGGTATCGGTAGCGAAGCCATAATCATCGAGCTCACTTCTAAGGCGCTGTGCCATAGCCGCATTCAGCTCTTCTTGCGAATAAACCGGGGCGGTGGGTGTAGATGCTACTGTAACAGCAGGTTTTTCTTCTTTGTGCCCAAATAGCTTGGCACCGGCATTTTTTACGAATGAAAATAATCCCATTTTTTAAAATTGGTTTTGGTTAAATAATATTCGGATAATTTAAATGAATTTTTCAGAATAAAAGTTCCAACGATTTAATTTTTCCGCCAAAAAAAATATGATTTTTTTCTTGCGATTAATTAAGATTTCTACCAAAATTGCTTAGAAACCCAGGTTAGCAAAGAAAAAAGCCATAAGCTGGCCATTCCCTCTATGGAACAATTTCGATAATCTCATTATTATATACAAAACGCAAGCGGGATCCCAGGCTGAGTATGTCGTTTAGAGCTAGATTATTTTTCCATAGCTCAAAATATTCTTCCGAGTTAAAAATTATCTTATGCTGCCGGAGCTGGCCGTAGCTGCCTATCCAGGCATCATTCCACTGCTCCCCGTCGTGATAAAAAGCCCTACCTCCGGCGATATTAATTAACTGAATCATCTGGGCAGCGTTAAGATTCTCTGATGTAGTCCAATAATGGCTGAGTTTGTTGTCACTGGCATTGGTCACATGGCGCATAGCATTCGTGGATCGGCTGGATTCAATACTTACACTGCCAGAAGGTGCTTGCATTTCTTCATATTGTTTTCTCATACTGGTGCGGTCCTCATCACCACGAGGTATAGGCATAGGCACAGGATGAGGCCTAGGAATAGGGCCTGTATGTAAGGTTTCATCTTCGAGGATAAGATAAGAGGTATAGGGTGTCACTATTCCAAACTCACGGGCTAATGTGGTGATTTCATTCACCAGTTCTTTGTCATTACCATTCATTCGTATTTGATCAAGTAGAAAACCCACTCTGCGTGTAGCCCATAAGGCAGGAATGATTTCATTTTTCCGGCTATCGGATACAAATTTTACCGGAAAACGAAAGCGATGTTCCTTACCTTTATGACTGCCGGTGAGGGTAATTACTGCTTCTCCTTCTTTTTTATAGCGCCCCAGTAGGAGAATGCTGCTTCCGGCAAAAAGATCGGGAAGATGCTTAGGATACAGATCGGTTATACTCACTCCATCGCTATGAATACTGAGTCCGGTAAGAACCGGCGAACTAATTTTTTCTACCAGGGAAGAAATCTTTATTTCCATATCCTCCTCCTTGCCCAGATAGCTGCGGTAGCCATTGGTTTTTTCGGTGAGCAAATCGAGGAGGCGTGCATTGAGATCCTCCCCTATGCCGAAGGTAAAAATGCGGGTATGCTTATTATTTACCGCCTCGAAAGAGGCGACGAGTGCATCGGCATCTGTCTTTCCTATCGTGGGTTTGCCATCGGTGATAAGCACGATATGAAAGGGGCGATCTTCAGACGTTTGACGCTGTTTCAAGGCCATTTGCAATGCCTCCTCTAGGTTAGTCCCTCCTATGGCGCGCAGATTTTCAATAAAACTTTTAGCTTCTGACAAGGCGGTGGGGTTTACATCGTGGATATGGGGAAAAAGGGCCTGGGCTTCGGTAGAAAAGCGAATGATATTAAAGCGATCATCGCTATTGAGATGATCTATACAAAACTGCAGAGCAGCACGCGCCTGGTTCATTTTTTCTGCGCTCATACTACCGCTACAATCGAGTACAAAAGTGATGTCCTTAGGAATAATTTCGCGGCCCAATTCTTCCCATACCGGATCTATTTGCAGGGCAAAATATCCCGGCTCAGCAGATTTGCGATATTGGCTCATAGCAAAGCCCTGATGCAGCTTTCCGTGACCTATACTCAGCAAAAAATCGCCATTGGGCAGTACATTTTGTCCTTCATAACTAAGGTGGGCTTTATTTACATCCCTTTGGCGTACATCTGTAGGGTGAGTGAGGCAAAGCAGGCTATTAATACCCGCCTGATGGTTTATATCCACATCAAAACTGAGCGATGTTATGGGGGCGGCATAATGCTGTGGGTGGCCCAGGGCATATTGATATTCTAAAACGCCATCTTCATCTCGCAGGGTCTGGCTATAGGTGATTTTTACTTTTGGCGTACTGTATGGTTCTATGGGAAAAATTCTCATTTTTAACAATCCCCCTTTTCCAAATTCCAGGAGAGCCGGATCCTTCAATTTGCGCACAATATCTTCATAGATGGTGCGTGCCTTGGTAGCATCGAGCAGCTCGGCCTTTGTTTCTTTTCCATTTATCCACATAGAAAAATCGCTTAGTTTTGCTCCTGCAGGTAGGGGAAAGTAAAAATGACCTTCCATTCGCTGAGGGCCGGGATTATAAAATTCCTGTTCTACGGTAGTATGGGCTATAAAGTCATTTACAATTACTTTTACTTGCTGGGTTTTATTATGTAACAAATATGCGCGCAGGGGGGGCATAGGCCTAGGCGGCCATATTTCTCGCCACATAGGATCTATAACTCCTGCTTCCGGATCGGCTATTATGAATCCGCCGGCTTGTATATTTATTGAAAGCAAGATGGTGGTAACTACTATGGCTATTTTCAAAAAATTCATTGAATATACCATTAATCTTTTATAAATTTCTTCTCTGCTGCTTGCTTAGTAAGTGCATCTAGCATCACCTTATCGAGGGTAGAAGCTGAGCTCATATCTTTTATTTGGGCAGCCAGCCAGCTTTCGCGAAGTTTATCTGTTTGAAGTATCTGCGCTTGCAATGCAGATCGCTGCGACTCCATCATGGTTAAATAATTTTTCCGTTCTTCGGCATTCATTTTTTTCATTTCCTCGGGCAATTCTTCCTCTTTTAACTTATCTAAAAATTGGGCGTCTTCTTTTATGGCATCTACCATGTCCCATTCCGCATTTTTATAGGTTGCAGTAGCTTTGGTTTTGGCTCGGTTAGCGGCATTGGCTTTGCCATAGGACGAGGCATTTATATCTTGTGCAGATTGATTCATCATCTTTTCATCGCCCAGGCTTCCATAGCCTATATAAGTCTTATTCAGCAGGGTATTGAGGCTATCTATTTTATCATCGTATGGAGAGGAGATGTAGGTTATTTTTTCATTTTGGTCAATAACTAAAAACTGGCCATAGGCACATTCTGCTACTTCTTTCCATCCCATCTTGCGGCCTTCTGCATTATCGCCACAGAAAATAGTATTTATGATAATGCCCTTTTTAATGGCTTTTTTGCAGGCTGCGGTGGCTTCTACCGGCCCTTGCTGAAATAATTCATTTCCGGCGATGATAATAATTTTAAGATCATCCGGCGAATCGCTCCATTTTAGCTCATCTACACTGCGGTATATAGCCAGGGGACCATACTCTTCGCTGCCCTCTATATTAAATGCAAACAGCAGTTCTGATACTCTATCCAGATCAGTAGTGAGATCGCTATGCTTGGTCATATAACCGCCATCGCTGATAGCATCACGCCCGTGCTGAAATAGGCCTATTTCTATTTCCGGACTTTGCCCATTTTGCTTGGTGGTGGCGAGCTCATTTACCATCTTCCATAGCTGGGCTTTGGCCTGATCTAGTAATCCTTCCATACTTCCGCTGCTATCCAGCAGCAGAGCTATTTGTATGCGGGGACTATGGTTTTTGATTTGATGGCTGTCTTTCTCATCAGCCCACTCCAGGTCCGGAATTTTTAGACTGGGGTCATCGGTATCTCTACCCCTAAAAGAAAGAAACAAACCACCTGCCATAAGAAGGTAGGCAAATGGAAAATAAAATTGGGTCTTATTCATAAATAATTAATGAGGAGCGAAAAATTATGATCTATCTTTCAAGGCTTTTTTTTATAGATATGTGGGCCATTATTAGCACCGCCAATAGCTGGATTTTCATAAAAAAATAACGCTATTTCCTGGGTATTTATTACAGAAACTTCTAGTTTTTCATTGCCATCGAGTGTGTTTGATAGTAGCCAAAGTCCATTTATTTCTTTACCCATATAGTTGCGCACATGGCCATCGGGATAGGTAAGACTCAGCTGCATAATCCCTTGGCTTACTTGGCAATGGAGCCGATGGTATGTGGAAAATGGCGTTACTGCATCGGCATTACTATCACCTCTTCGTTTATTCGTCTTATCCTCTATTATTTCGGCCATAGATCTGTCATTATAGGGGTACGGAGAAAGTGATATAAATTCTCCATTCATATTTGTAATGCTATCCGTTAAAAGTGCTAGATCGGGAGTAGAGAGCTGCGGCGACGATGTAAATATCCTCTTCTCATCATTTACAAGTACCTGAAAATTATCTTCATTCTGAGCTTCGGATGGCAGAACCCTAGTGGTATAAGTTAGGCCTTCATTTGGAATATCCCTCTCTAGGGAGGTAGCAGAAATTTCATTGATTTTCGTCACAGAAACAGCAGAGCTGGCAGGCTTAGGTGTATGGCTTTCGGGCGGAACGTGAGAAGTACGAATAGGAGAGGCAGGGTGAGAATCGGATTCGGCTGCTGGGGCAAAAGAAGGCCGGTCAGAAGCCGGCAGCGGGGAATCCTGGCTGGCCGAAAAATGGACTGGAGTGCTTATAGTGGCAGAATCTGCCGAAGCCATTTCTTTATTCCATGGCTTGTGCCAATAATGTAAAAGAAAATAGGCCGGCAATAGCATTAAAAAGAGGGTAGATGCGGCTATCATCCAGTTCATTTGAATGGTTTTGCGTTTAGATTTATGCGGTTTTTGGGTATCCAGTCTGTCTTCCAATCTGCGCCATACCCGAGCAGAGGGCTGCCGATCAAACCGGTATTGGTTTTCACGAAAAAGCTGGTCTATATACTCCGATTCCTTCTTCATAGATTCATTTTTTTTAGGCTACTTTAAATCCATTTTTTAGCAGCAGTTCCTGAAGTTTTTTTCTCGCTTTTATGAGCTGGGATTTGGATGTATTTATACTCACTCCCAGCATTTGGGCTATCTCGTGATGCTCAAAACCTTCGATGGCAAATAGATTAAAAACGGTGCGATAGCCCGGCGGCAGACTATCCAGTAGGGTAAGTATTTCTTCTTCGGCGAGCTGGTATTCGATATTTTCCGAAACGCTGGCATCACCTTCTTTAACCTCCACAGATAGATTTAGATTTAATTTGCGCAACATCATCAAACATTCATTGATAACGATGCGCCGTATCCATCCTTCAAAAGATCCTGAACCGTTATAGGAATCTATTTTATTAAATATCTTATACATGGCATTTATGAGGGCATCTTCGGCATCCAATTCATCGCGGAGATGACGGCGGCATACGCCAAACATGCGGGGCGCAAAATGCTCATAAAGTGCCTGCTGTGCCCTACGTTCGCCTCTGCGACATCCCTCTATCATTTCATTTTCTGACACTGTAAAAATGGCTGAAATATGCTAGTAAGATGCCAATGTAGCTTTTTTTGGTGTCTGAGGCCGGTTTTTTTAAATAAAAGATTAGGTGATACCAAAAAAGTTTCAGAAATTAGCATCGTTATTTAGCTAAAACATAATACCTTATGTTGAAAGATCTAAAAAATGAAATGAAGGGTAAAATCGTGCTGGTAACCGGGGGGAGTGCGGGCATAGGCAAAGCTACTTGTAAAATCCTAGCTAAGAAAGGAGCAAAGGTAATTCTTCACGCACAGAATCAGATAAGGGGCGAAGCTGCCCGCAAAGAGATTATGCACGATACGGGCACCCACGGTATGGATTTAATAATCGCTGACCTATCCTCACAAGAGCAAGTGAGAAGAATGGCAGAAATGATAAATGCGAAATATGAATGTATAAATGTACTCATAAACAATGCCGGGGTTTTCTATTCTGATTACAAAAAAAGTGAAGATGGTATAGAGATGCAATGGGCCACTAATCACCTGGCTCCATTTATGCTTACAAACTTACTCTTAGGAAAAATTCTGAATGCAGAAGCAGGCAGGATCATAACGGTGAGTAGCCATGCCCACCAACGGGCTATCATCCACTTTGAAGATGTAAATCTCCAAACTCATTATAAAGGGTTAGAGGCCTATGCCCAGAGCAAGCTGGCAAATGTCCTTTTTACTAATGAACTGGCACGCCGCCTGGGGCCTACACATGTGACCGCAAACGCCTTACACCCGGGAAGGGTAAATACAGATATAGGACATAAACACAGCACCAGATGGATAGGTTTATTATGGAATTTAGCTAAACCGGTAATGATAACCGAAAGCGAGGGAGCTAGAACAAGCGTATATCTCGCCTGTGATGAAGCTGTATCAACAATATCCGGGCAGTATTTCGATAAATGCAAGATAGCCAAGTCATCTCTGCTCAGCTATGACATAGAAATGGCAAAAAAACTTTGGACCCTTAGCGAAGAAATGACCGGCGTAAAATTTTCTATCCCGCCAATAGAGCAGCCCTCCGCTATAGATGTCCAAAATGAATAGTGATAGATCTTATATAATAGGAATTTGTAGTACATCCTTATCAATGTAACTAATAGGAATATCCCCCGATACCTTGCAGATGCGTAGTATCATCGGATGATAAATATACCAGCCTAATTATACAGGTTTTATATCCTAATACAAGTATGGCAGCCTATATTTTTTATGGACAATACAAATCCCTACAGTGATACCATCCAAAAAAACATTTCAAATAATTAGGCAAAAGCCCAAGCCTTATAATAAACTGAAACTAATAACCAGGCAACTACTAATAGAAGACCTATCAAAAATGACATAACCACTTGCACTTATTACTTGAAGTTACGAAATGAAAAAAGCAGAAAAAATAAAATTTATTCAAGATACACTGGACCAATTATATCCGCAAACACCCATACCCCTAATGCACCGAGATGCCTATACCCTCTTAGTAGCCGTAATACTGAGTGCCCAATGTACGGATGCGAGGGTAAATACAGTGACTCCTGCCCTCTTTAGGCTGGCTTCAGATGCAGCCACTATGGCCAAAGCTGATATAGAAGAAATAAGAAAAATCATCTATCCCTGCGGACTCTCCCCCGTTAAATCCAAGAATATAAAAGCGATCTCCCAAATCCTCACCCATAAGTACCATGGAGAAGTACCGGCCAGTTTTGAAGCACTGGAAGCCCTGCCCGGGGTAGGACATAAAACGGCCAGTGTAGTAATGTCTCAGGCATTCGGGGTGCCAGCTTTTCCGGTAGATACACATATTCACCGCTTAGCTTTTAGATGGGGGCTATCCAAGGGTAAAAATGTGGAACAAACCGAAAAAGATCTTAAAAAAGCTTTCCCGGAGGCTTCCTGGAACAAACTCCATCTACAAATCATTTATTTCGGCCGCGAATATTGTCCTGCTCGAGCCCATACATTAGAGAATTGCCCCATCTGTAGCGAAATAGGCAGAAGAGGTGTATAGCTGGCTATCCTAAGCCCATTAAAATATTATAGGCAAAATAAATAAAACGTCGCAAAGAAAATATGAAAAAAATATACCTGATTCTAGTGATACAGCACCCCTGTAAAAATGGAAAATACTCAATGAGATAAAAGAAATATCCGGCTATGTATGTATGAAAGCCGAAATGCGAGATAGCACGAAAGGGGAAAAAATTGTCGCCTGGTTTACTGCTGCCATACCGGTATCTGATGGGCCGGAGGGTTACTATGGATTGCCGGGTATGATACTAGAACTGGAAATAAATAATGGCACAGCTACCATAAGCACTTCTAAAATAACCCTGAGTCTCGAAGAAAAAATAGTATTGCCTAAACAGAAAGGAAAGGCAAATACGCTAGATTTAATTACATACAATAATCGAATACTAGAATACATGGAAGATTGCAGAAAAGCAGAACGCAATCCCTACTGGGGCATAAGATATTGATAAGGGAAAATAGTTTCATAGGCCTCTTAATCTCCTCGTTTTAGATACCATCCTGCCTTACTTCCATTCCTATTTTAATGGATTCTTAAAGAAGGTGGTCGAAATTTGTTTTTATCTCATTAGCCTAGAATTTATTTATCGTTTCAGCATAATTTTATTTCAGGATATCCTCTGCTGAGGGTTCATTTTTTTCATTAATTCTCCTATCCGTTCTAAGGGTATATCCTGTGGCTTTTTTAAGCGGATACAACTTTTCCCCATATCTAATTTTGTTTTTACCCTAGCGGCATACTCGATATTAACCCAGTGCAGAAGATCTAGATCGGCATAGATACCCATTTGGTATAGGGCTACAAAATTCATTTGAGCCCTTATACTCAGCAAGGGATTAGAGCCAGAATGGCATCGCAGTGATAGCCGTACGCAAAGAGGCTGTGTAGTACCACCATAAGTGAGCATCCCATAGCTCATCTGTTCTACAAATCCTGGAGGCCTATTTTCTGTAGCGGTATGCCGTAGCCTAGCCACCCTATCGGCCTTTGCATTGCCTTCTATCTGGCTCATGTATTCATCAGGCCTAGCTGCGATTGTTTTCATTATGCAGCCAAGTTATTATTTAATAATTTCTATTTGGCGAGCGAGAATATGATTTCCAGCTATTATGTGCAGCAGATAGGTGCCAGATGGGATATGGCTAAGATCTAAGCGTATCTGATAGAGGCCTGCGTTTTGGGATTCGTTAAAGATATCTGCTACTCCCATGCCGGACAGATTGTAGAGGGCCATTTTCACCTGGCTTGTTTTATTGATCCCATATGACATCGTACATACATCATTTATGGGCATGGGAAAAAGTGAGAAGATAGCTGCATCGGGGGCTGGCTTATGAAGGCCGGTATAATATGCTGGAGTGAGCGGTGCGGGTATTTTATCTTCTTTAGGTGTGCTTATTTCACTGGCCACGCGCAAAAAATTTTCGCCATTTAATGTATAGAGTGAATAAGCGTAGTGCTGCAGCGGAGAAGGTGTTTTTATGGTATCTACATAGAACCAATCGCCCTGGGTCCTCTCCGAAGTTACATCGAGAATCATATATCCATGGCTATAGAGTTCTTTGTACTTAATGTGCGGATTGCTGCCGCCCAGTACAGTATCGAAAAGATCTGTGGTACCCGCACCCAGATAGTCGCCCCAGGAATCGGATGTAATACTGGGAGCTACCATCTCTACAGCTATGGAGCCCATACCGGTAGTGGGATTATAGGTAGTGGTATCTGAAGGAAATTCGGCAATATCAAAGGCAAAACTCACGTGTACATCGCCGGTGAGAAGGACTACATTTTCTATGGCTTGATCTTTTATAAAGTGGATCACAGAATCGCGCTCCACGGGGTATCCTTCCCACATATCGGCGATGGCCTCAAAAGCCAGAGGGACAGTGGAGAGGGCACCCAGATTTACCGGAGAAAATACCACCTGATTTCCCAAGAGTTTCCATTGGGTAGTTTCATTTTGTAGATTATTATATAGCCAGGCGGCTTGCTCCTCACCGAGTATAGTGCGCTGTGGGGAATGATAACTGGTATCATCGGCTCCTGTGATTTGCTTATGTCTTCCTTCCAGGCGGGTATCGAGCATAATGAGGTCGGCGAGGTTTCCAAAAGAAAAGTGGCGATATATAGCCTCATTCTCCTGCTCGCGTATGGGCATCCATTCAAAATAGGCGCGCATAGAAGCCGTTTTGCGATCATACCAATCGCCTTCTGTATCGGGGTCGTGATTATCGGCGCCATCTTTATAGGAATTATTTGCCGATTCGTGATCATCCCATACACAGATAAAGGGCAATTGCTGATGCACGCGGATAAGATCCGGATCCAGCTTATAAAAGCTATGTCTGGTGCGATAGTCGGCGAGATTGAGTATTTCCAGATCAGGAAAATGATAGCGCTCTATCAAATCAGGATCACCAACAAAACCGTCACTACCGTATTCATAAATATAATCGCCCAGATGTATGACCACATCCAAATCATTGCGCTCGGCTATGCGATTATAGGCATTAAAATAGCCACTTTGATAATTAGAACAGCTCACTATGGCCATACGCAGATGATCGGTATTTTCAGGTAGGGTCATAGTGCGGCCGGTGAGTGAGTAAGCACCCAGGGCCCTAAATCCATAATAATATACCATACCCGGCTCTAAGCCACCGGCATCTATTTTTACGGTATAATCCTTATCGGCATTAGTAGTAAAACTTCCTTCATTTACTACATTCAGCAGAGAAGTATCTGTGCATATACGCCAGGTGCCAGTGATCTCACCTTCTATCTCCGGTGTTACACGGGTCCAGAGAATTACTCTATCCTGTAAAGGATCGCCGGAGGCTACACCGTGATAGAATGGAGCCAACTCGCCCTGCAGAGATTTATGAGATGGAAAATCAATGGTACTGCGGCTGTGATAAAAAGTTTCCGTATTTACAGGTGGCATATCGGCTTGGGCTCTCAGTGATAGAGAGAAAAGGCAGCAAAAAAATACACTATAGGCGCACGTGGTAAATAAGCGGTAGAGATGGATTTTCATCATTCAATATTTACTGTAAATATAGCGATAATCTTTTATTCTGATTGTAAACTCAAGGCAGGCGATTTATACCTCTATGATGGTGTTGTTTACAGGGCAGAGTGGTAAAGCTGCTAATAATTCTATGCAGAATCGAAGGCAAAGTGGAGCGATATATATCGGCGGGCGGCGGGCAATGAGAAATATAGTTACACACGCAATTCGCGCCAGTGTCCCCAGCGCAGATATAGCAGCGATCCCAGCAGGAGCAGTATCCAGTACCAAAATTCACCCATCCAAGCCCATACCAATCCTTTGTGCAAATGGTTTATGATTATATAGGCATAGCCCACATAAAAGACGACGGCTATAAATTCTACCAGCAGGGAGAATTTAGTAGCCCCGGTGCCCATAAGTCCATTGAAAACTACGGTAGAGAAGGCACAGGAGAGAATAACGATGTATAGCACATACATCACCTCCTTGGTGTCGGCGATAAGAGAATCATCATTTCTAAACAGTGAAATAATGGCATCAGGTAGGATTTGCAGGGTGAGAATACCCGCGGCAGAGATAGCCACGGAAAGTATGACACTTTTGCCTATAGCTAAGGCAATCTCTTCTTGTTTTTCCTGTCCCATAAGATTGCTCACGAGACTATTAGAAGCGGTAGCGATAGACCAGGCAGGTATGCAATAGAAGGTGTAAAGCTGCTTCATAATACCGCTCACCGCCAGGGATCTTTCGCCCAGATTTTCTATAAATGTAAAAAACAAAAACCAGCCACCCAGGCCCACTATATACTGCAATATCACAGGATAGGAAAGATTTACTACCCGCAAAAACATCTCCCGGCTGAAAGACCAGTTTTGAAAAAGATCCAGTTGGTGGCGCATGGGATCGCGAATGACATAGACCAATGCCAGCAGAGAAGAGATCATCTCGGCGAGTGCACTGGCCAGGCCGGCTCCTTTCATCCCCAGCACCGGAAGACCCCAGGCCCCGAAGATAAATCCGTAGGCGAGAAATATATTAGAAACACCCATCGAGACGGTAACCCAAAAAATAATACCCGTCTTACCTATACCTGTGTAGAGAGCTAACATTACAAATCCGAAATAGCTGAAAAAGATACCAAAAGAGCGTGCTTCCAGATATTCTAATCCGGCATTTAACACCGCTTCATTCTGGATAAAATAGGGTAAAAAATACTGAAGTCCATAGCGGAGAGCCAGAAACATAATCAAGGCTAGCCCCATCATTATCACCAACAAATGATCGGTGAGTTTGCCTATCTCGGGGAAATTAGCTTCGCCTGCCCTTCGAGAAATGAGAATTTGTCCGCCACGGGACAGCCCATAACCTATCATCTGTATCACATAGTAGAATACGCTAAAAACCACGCAAGCTCCCATCTCTACCTCGCCTATACGGCCCAAAAAAATCGTATCCGTGAAGCCTACCAGATTCTGTGCCAGCTGAAATGCCATTAGTGGTAATGCGAGAACAAAAATTTGTTTATATGAATTTTCGAATTGCATTAATCCATCCAGCCTGCGGAGAGTGCTTGTTTTATATGATAAGAAATAATAATATCGGCACCGGCTCTGGCAAAAGCGTGAAAGTTTTCCATCACCACGGCTCTTTCATCTATCCATCCTTTCTGGGCAGCGGCTTTTACCATTGCGTACTCACCAGAAACATTATAGCAGGCCAGGGGTAAGAGCGTTTCTTGCTTTACCGCTTTTATTATATCTAAAAATGCCAGGGCAGGTTTTACCATAAGGATATCTGCTCCTTCCGCCTCATCTAGTTTGGCTTCTTTAATGGCTTCCGAGCGGTTTCTCACATCCATCTGATAAGTGCGCCTATCGCCATACCGGGGTGCCGAACCGGCGGCCTCGCGAAAAGGGCCGTAGTAGGCCGAAGCATATTTTACCGCATAGGACATAATACCGGTTTCGCTAAACCCTCCTCCATCCAGCTTTTGGCGAATGGCGGCTATGCGTCCATCCATCATATCGCTGGGTGCTACAAAATCGGTTCCCGCTTCGGCATGGGCCAGTGCCATAGCTGCCAGGGCTTCTAAAGAGACATCATTTATGATATGCCCCTGATCGCCCAGACCACAGTGGCCGGAGCTGGTATAGGCACAGAGACATACATCGGTATGCAGCACGATATCATTGCCAAATTCGGCTTTCAGCCGCCGCACTGCTGTAGGCACTACTCCGCTCTGCAGCATAGCCGTTTTCCCATAATCATCTTTTGGCTCGCCAGTGCCAAATAATAAAAAATGGCGAATACCCAGCTTATAACATTGCTCCACTTCCTGTACTAGTCCATCTATAGACCATTGATAAATACCCGGCATAGCCCCTATCTCACGGAAGAGGTCCTTCCCCTTATACACAAATAGAGGGTAGATAAATTTTTCCTTAGAGACAGAAATTTCCGCTACCAGATTTCTGATAGCCACAGTACTGCGAAGTCGGCGGGGTCTTATATCCATAGGAGTGAAAATGCCGGCAAACTTAACGCATCTAAAAATAATTTGGAAAAAAAATATCTCTTTTGCATAACTATAATCATCCTAATGAACCAAACCATATCCGATAGATATACTTTGCCTACTAGGATGATTGATAGGTGTGGACACACAATGATGGCTATAAACGGCCATTCATAAGAACGCTGAGCTTAATTTAATTTATACAGGTGGTGCTATAACCCCATCAATTTCTATGATCGGCCTTTCGGATTCTCACTCACTAGAAAGGTATGCTATGGTGCTGACTTTCCTATTAATCCCGGGGCATCCGTGTACACCTATATACCGACACACGAAGTCCTTGGTGATGCCAGACAAATAGGTTTTATGAAAAAATACCCCCTATAATGCGGGCGCAGAGAAATCCAAGGGAGGGAGTAAATGATAAGCTTTGGCATTTTTATTATAACTTTCCAGCCGAATAGTATGTCTCTGGAAACTTCAATCTACAGAAAGCCTACTCATAACCTGCGCCAGCAAAATCGGCTGCTAAAGGATGCCGGGCCACTTCACATGTTCGTCTATCTGGCAAATACAGAGATGAGCTGGACATTGCGGGATACAGATGGCCGAATTTTACGGCTTAAAACCTATATCTCTGCGCCGGGTGAAAATCATTTTGATACCGATGACTGGAAAGCTTGCCTGCTGGACGAAGAACTGGATCCACTTCATATTATATATTGCACACTGGCAGTAGCAGATATGAATTATACCCTGGTGCCCTCGGAATTTTATACAGCCCAAAACAATGTACTGCTGTATAAGACCAATCATACTGTCTTTGATAAAATTTCAGTAATAGCGGAGAAATTAGATAATGAAAATTATTATTTCCTTTATGGGGCAAACCCTGATTTTAAATCCTGGGCCGAAAAGAAATTTTCTAACCTAAATTTTACCCATCCCCTTATCGCTTCCATAGCCAGTTATAAATACGAAAACAAACTGGGTCTGGGAAATAAAGTGCTGGTACAAATTTTTCAAAACCGCCTGAATCTTTTTTTATTTCGCGATGAGCATTTTGATTATATAAATAGTTTTTTAATTTCTGCTCCGCAAGACATTCTATACTATCTAATGAATCTGGTCAAAGAAAAATCATTGGATAGAACGCGCGATGTAATGGTGCTTTTTGGCCACCTACAAAAAGATGATGAAACCCACCGGCTCATCACCGAATTTTTTTCCAAAGTTTATTTTGGCCACAGCCCAGATCGGATATCCTATTGTGATGCGCTGGGCTTATTGCCTTTACACATGTATTACCATCTCTACTGTCTGTAATGAGAATAACCGGAGGCACACACGGCGGATTTAGATATGATCCGCCGTATAAAACACCGGCCAGACCCACTACGGATATTGCTAAAGAAGGGTTGTTTAATATTCTTAAAAATCGTTTTGATATAGAAGAACTAAAAGTGCTGGATCTTTTTGGTGGAGTAGGAGGTATCACCTATGAATTTGCCTCCAGAGGATGCAATCATATCACCCTGGTAGAAAAAGACTTTGGCAATATTCAATTTATCAAAAGCATTTGTGATCGGCTAAAATTTAAAGTAACTATTTGCAAAACCGATGTAATGAAGTATATCGCTCATTGTCAGGAGGATTTTGATATGATATTTGCCGGTCCACCATACGCCTTTATAGGCCTGGAAAACTTGCCTGATCAAATACTTCATAAAGGGATGATAAGACCAGATGGATGGCTTATTTTGGAACATAACCCCACTCATAATTTTGACCTTCACCCACACCTGCTATTGAAACGAAACTATGGCAGTACTATTTTCAGTATTTTTACCGCTCACCCGCCAGTAAAATGAAAACAGCACTATTTCCAGGATCTTTTGATCCATTCACCATAGGGCATCAAGATATTCTTATGCGTGCCTTGCCGCTATTCGATCACATACATATCGCCGTAGGCAATAATTCGCAGAAAAAATATTGCTACTCGCCTGAGCTGCGCATAGGCGTCATCCGTAAGGCTTATGCCGGTGAAGACAAGATTAGTGTAGGTGCTTATGATGCCCTTACCATCACCTATTGCCGGGAAGTGGGTGCCGGTTTTATCCTCAGGGGATTGCGCAATACCACCGATTTTGAATACGAAAAATCTATTGCTCAATTAAACTTTCAAATGGGAAATATAGAAACCGTCTTTTTAATGAGCTCACCGGAGTATGCACATATAAGCTCTACCATCGTGCGCGAGATAAAAAGATACGATGGCGATATCAGCCGATTTTTGCCGGAAGGTATGCAATATAGATCCTGAGTCTTTGGGAGGAATGACTATATCCTCCGCTACGTATTAGATAATTCGTATCTTTATCCCCTTTCATTGATCCGTTTTGAGAGTATATTTAGATAATGCCGCCACTACTCCTTTAGACCCGGCTGTAGTAGAAGCCATAATGCCCTATTATGGCTCACTATACGGCAATCCCTCTGCCACCCACGCCGCCGGAAGAGAGGTAAAAGCGGCCATAGAAATGGCGAGAAGGGATATCGCCAAACTTATAAATGCCCATCCCCTAGAAATCTATTTTACATCCGGTGGTACCGAAGCCTCTAATATGGCATTGATGAGTGCCGTGCGAGATGTGGGTGTGAAACGTATTATTACTTCACCCATCGAACATCATTGTGTCCTTCACACCTCAGAATTTCTCAAAAGCTGTAATGGTACCGAAATAAGGTATGTGGAGATAGATGAACAGGGAAATATTTTGCTCGATTCGCTGGAAACCCTTCTGCAGGAAAGTACCGAGAAAACTCTTGTATCCATTATGCACGCTAATAATGAGATAGGTACCATCGCCCCACTGGCAGAAATAAGCCTTTTATGTAAAAAATATGGGGCACTGCTTCATTCCGATACGGTGCAATCATTTGCCCATCTACCCATAGATGTAAAAGCACTGAATATAGATTTTATTACCGCCTCTGCCCATAAATTTCACGGTCCTAAAGGAACTGGCTTCTTATTTGCGGCCAAAAAGAATAAAATAGGCCCACTGCTACAAGGCGGAGGGCAGGAAAGACAGCTTAGGGCCGGCACAGAAAATATCACCGGCATCATAGGTATGTCCAAAGCGGCTGTAATCGCATATAATAACTTAATAGAAGATCGCAAAGCTATAGAAGCCGTAAAAAACCATCTGCGCACTGCACTCATTGCCCACTTACCCGGCATATCCTTTAACGGAGCCCAGGGGGCAGATCAACTCTTCACGATACTCAGTGCCAGCTTTCCTCCGCATCCTAATAATGAATTATTACTCTTCCAGCTAGATCTACGCGATATTTGTGCTTCCGGAGGATCGGCCTGCACCTCAGGATCAGATACCGGTAGCCACGTAATAAACGCTATAAAGGGCAGACCCCTTGGTAAGACCGTGCGCTTTTCTTTTTCTAAATATAATACCCTGGCAGAAGCAGACCGTGTGATAGAAGTAGTGCGAGAGATTTACCAATAGCAGAAGTAGATGGCATCATCCTGTCTTCTATCTTTCATTTGTAGTATCTATACACCTGTTTCAAAATTATCTTATGGGGGATGCCTGCCCTTCTCCGGCTTCGATTCGGCTCAGGGATCTATGGGCCGTCTCTGAGTGTAGTCTAAGGGCAGGCCCGGGCTTTTTCGGGCTCCGCTGCGCTCCGGTCTTCCGCTTCGCTACAGACCAAGCCCTCCATATCCCTATCCCTTTGCATCTCTCATTAATCAAAATTCATATCGTATTAGCTAAATAGTTACGATTTATTGCTTATAGTGTACGCTGTCCTGTGTTTTATTGCTACATATTCTATCTTATAAAGATTTCTACAAAGTCATTTCACATTTTACTGCTACCTTGCAATCAATTTTCTTGCCCTCAAAATTTGACCATTATGATCAAAACTATTAAAAAATTAATATGCGTAGTCCCCTATATAATTCTCGCGGTACTGCCATTAATAGGGCAAAATAATCTCGTACCTAATCCGGGGTTCGAAGAGCACACGGCCGGATGCCCAAATGGACTAGGCATATTAGCCGCTCTGGATCATTGGTTTAGCCCCACCGATGGTACGCCTGATGCATTTAATCTCTGTGCCAATCCAGGGAATACCGGCGTACCCAATAATATTTTCGGATCACAGCTGCCCAAAGAAGGAGAGGGATACGCCGGCATCTTCTGCTATGGCGATAATAACCTGCGCGAATATCTGGGTATAAAACTAGAAACTCCCCTTACTCCCGGACAAACCTATTGTATAAACTTTTATGTGAGCCTAGCCGATGCCCAGTTTTATGGCATTGCTAATCTGGGCATGCACTTCTCTACCCAGCAGATTAATATAAATAACCTATCCTCTGTACTATCCCTCTCCCCGCAGATAGAACACAATAATGAAGTGATCGTAAACCAGACCGACTGGGTGCCCGTCACCGGCACCATCCTAGCGGATGCCCCTTATGAATATCTATACATAGGAAATTTTAGAGACAATGATACCTCTATAGGTGGTGGTACCATCATAGGAACCCCTATAAACCTAGATGCCTATTATTATATAGACGATGTATCGGTTATTCAAATAGATTCTGAGCTTATCATTACCGCCAATACCGAAATTTGTAACGGCGAAGAAGTAATCATATCCGCATCCGGAGGCGGCGATGACTATACCTGGTATGAGCTGAGCCAGCCACAGATTCCCCTATCTGCTAATACCCTTTTAGTAACGACCATTACCGGTCCGGTCTCCTATTTTGTAATAACCCATATAGGAAACTGTATCCTCACAGATACCATTCATTTTAATCCTGCACCCATACCAAATCTTTCCATAGAGGCAGTAGAAGCCTGTGCCGGATATCCGGTACAATTTATAAATAACTCTCAACATGTATGGCCAGGTGCACTCACCATCTGGGAAACGGATGGCATCACTGATACCATTGGTGGAGCCTTTACGCATATTTATACAGAACCGGGAAATTATATCCTCACCCTCACAGTATTGAATAATAGTGCGTGTGGAAATGTACTATCTATACCGGTTTCCGTAGCTGGAGACTGCGATATTTGTACACAGATTTCCTCCTTCAGTGCCAATGGAGATTTTGAATCCTATTCCTACTGTGCTTCTACTTTAGGCGCATCGGATTCATTAGAATGTTGGCAAAACCCCACTACCAGTACCCCAGATTTTTTTAATCGCTGCAATGCCAATGATCCTGAAGCTCTTAATGGTGTGCCTCATAATATCTTTGGCTCTCAAGAGCCCTATAATGGCAATGGATATGGCGGGTTTTATGCTTTGCAAATAAATAACTATCGCGAATATTTTCAAAATAAATTAGCCAGTCCCTTAATGCCAGGCATAACTTATCTGGTGAGTTTTCAGGTGAGCCTAGCCGATACTTCCGGCAAGGCCATAAGCGATATAGGTATATATTTTTCTGCTGATCTTACCGACCTCACCTCACCGGTATTCTTAGGCGTATTGCCCTATATACCACAAATAGAGAATACAACCATCATAGATGATACACTAAATTGGGTAACCATTTCCGGCACCTTTACGCCTACTGAGCAAATAAACTATGCCATCATAGGCAACTTTAATGAAAATGATGAATCCGATGCCATTACCCTCAGTAGCGGAGATCCTAATTTTGCCTATTATTATTTAGATGCACTTAGTATTTCAGAATTACCTGCACTCACTATAACTATTAATGGCGAAGAAATCATTTCAAGCACACAAGAAACCTGCGTGGGCCAGATCGCTACTCTTCAGGCCTCCGGATCATTTTGCCAATTTAGTTGGCTCAGTGCCGAAAATGATATACTCAGCACCCAAGCCGAATTGCTGCTGACCAATGCGATACCGGGATCTTATAACTATATAGCTGCTGCTACCGCAGGCAACATTACCCTGTATGATACCATTCAAATAATTATTTATACTATCCCATCGCCCTCATTTCAGGTAATAGAGGGATGTACAACTTATCCTACCCTGCTCATAAATAATTCTACTCATGTGAGTCCGCAGTCGGTTTATGAATGGGACTTAGATGAAGATGGTATTACAGATACCATTACGAATGGCAGCCTGAGTTATTTATTTGAAGAAGCAGGAAATTATAGCACCAGCGTACACATTATTAATCCCGGAGGATGCGATTCCAGTACGCTCATAAATTTTACAGTAGAAGAAGTCTGCGACCCTTGTGTGTTACAAAATATGGTCATAAATCCTGGCTTCGAGATTATTTCCGGCTGTCCGCTACTGAGCGGTGAAATAACATTAGCCGATGCCTGGTATAGTCCTGGTAATGATAGCGCCGATCTTTACAGTATGTGCTCCGGCGACAATATCCAAACCGGCCTGCCCGATAATGTGTATGGCTCACAGGGAGTACATATAGATGGAACGAATTATTCAGGCATACTTGCCTACGCACCTAATGATACGCGTACTTATGTAACTACCCCTCTGCTCTTTCCATTAGAGCCCGGTACAGAATATTGTGCCAGTATGTATGTAAATCTCGCCGATGAAAGTGGGGTAGCCATAGACTTCCTGGGTATGTATTTTTCTGATGAAAATGGTATAGAAACACCCTTTAGTGTAACACCTCAAATCCTCAATGAAGAGACAGACATTATCCTAGACCCGCAATGGGTTCAGATAAGTGGTACATTTGTAGCAGATACCGCCCATACCCATCTCACTATTGGCAATTTTTTTAATAATACACAAACCAATGCTTTTCTGCAAGCAAATGGATCCCTATCTAATATTTCCTACTATTACCTCGATGATATCGCCGTGGTACCTGTGAGCGCAGAAATTAGCGCACCAGATACGATCTGTTTAGGAGAGTCGCTCACCTTATCTGTAGCGAGCAATATGTGCCAGCACGAATGGACTGCCGATAACAACCCCAGTATCCTCAGCACCGAAACTGAATTTACAATCACTCCCTCCACGACTACCACATACACCTATCGCGGCATAAATGAACTATGTGATATAATTCGTACCCATACGGTAGTAGTATTACTTATACCCGATGCCGGAGAAAATATCACTTTATGCCCAGGTGAAATAGGCGTACTAAATCTGCAAAATGCCGCCGATGCCACTGCTATTCAATGGACTCCTCCCACAGGACTCAGCAATCCTAATGCAGCCAACCCCACGGTTAATCCCCTAGTAACCACTACCTATCAAGTAACCGTAACCTATCCCTGGAATAGCAACTGTCCTATAACAGACGAAATAACGGTAATTCGACTGCCAGATTTTGGCGATGCCGGACCCGACCAAACCCTCTGCGACGAAAATCCGGTGCAGCTGATGGCCTCCGGTGGAACCTCCTACAGCTGGAGTCCCACTACTAATCTCACCAATCCCACTATCGCCAATCCCATCGCTAATCCCACCGCTACTACTACCTATACCGTAACCATATTCAATGATAATGGATGTGCAGTTACTGATGAAGTAACGATTACTATCCTCGATTGTGATAATGGAGGTCCCGTATTTATTAATACTAATGGCACTCCCTTTGATAGCTATTTATATGACACCACTTTTCAAAATACGATAGATACCACCCTTATTCCCCATGTATTTGATCCGGATCCACTGGATAATATCAGTTTTAATACCAGCGCACCCTTACACGGACTATTCGACTTGCATACCGACACCGCTTACTTTTATCCGGCCGTAAATTTTATAGGCAATGATACCGTAGATCTCATCGCCTGCGATAATCTTTTCCCTATACAATGCGACACCTTGCACATTGTTTACACTGTATTGCCGGCATTAAATTCACCACCTTATTTTATTCCGGAAGGACCCATTTTTGATACTATTTATACTGGAGATACCCTTTGTATCCCTATCCAAATATTAGAATTTCAGCAATCAGATACCATTTCTCTATTCACTGTAGATAACACACCAGATTTTGGCTATGCAAGTCTTAATGCCGATACCTCTTGTCTAAATTATATAGCCGCAGATTTTTTCCTCGGTATGGATTCCATATTCATATCTGCCTGCGACCAGACAGATACTTGTAGCATATTGCAAATTTATTTCACCATTCTGCAAAATGATATCATCGCTAATACAGACCATTTTACCACCGAAGATGAGCTTCCCCTCACGGGATTTTTGCTTTCTAATGATACCATCCCTTATTCCGGTATAGATGAACTTAGTGTATTAGAGGATCCTAATCACGGCGAAATATTACTGAGCGATGATTTTAGTTTCACCTACACGCCCATTGCAGGATTTATTGGCACCGATAGTTTTACCTATCAAATTTGCAATGATGAATGGGGCTGCGATACAGCCCTAGTAATTATCGTAGTTCAAAACTTCTTAGATGCCCTAGCGGATATTCAAGATGTAATGACCGATACCTCTACTGCTATTCCTATCTTTGCCAATGATCTATTTCCCGATACAGCGTGTATGACCTTTAGTCTGGTAACACTGGCCAACCACGGAGAACTCCTTTATGAAAACGGCGTACTCACCTATATACCCCAGCCGGGATATTCCGGACCCGATCAGTTTAGTTATGAAATATGCTGCACCGGATATGGATGCGATATAGCTATCGTAGTGATCAATGTGGAAAACCTCACACCACCGGAGGCCGTGAATGATGAATATAGTTTCGATATGCTAAGCGATATGGTATTGCAGATAACAGAAAATGACAGTGATCCTAATGGTCTAAGTTTTATAATCACCTCTATCGGTGGAAATCCATTAGGCACAGTGACTTATAACAGCGACCAAATATTTTACCAGTCTCCGGCAAATTATTTTGGCAATGATAGCCTCACTTATACCCTCTGCAATAGTGCAGGATTATGCGACGAAGCTACTGTATATCTCACTCTTTTACCGATATGTGATCTTTTTATTCCCGAAGGATTTACGCCTAATGGCGATGGTGTAAACGATAATTTTCATATTCAGGGGCTCACTACTTGCGATCTATTTACCACGAATAAACTCATTGTATATAATCGTTATGGAAATGTAGTACATAGTGCTGAAAACTATGGCACCCAGGAATGGTGGGATGGCAGCTGGCAGAAAAGTAAAGAACCCCTGCCCGCAGGCACCTATTATTATATATTAAAAACTGAAGACAACACTCGTCCCAATCATTTGCGCGGAGCGGTGGAGATCTGGCGATAATTATCTATAAGGCAAGAGAGGTGCCAGCTGGCAGGTCCCGCACTTCTATCCACTATTCCGCAGGACTTACAACCCTTTAGAATAAAATGCCGTCATTTTATTTTTATGTAGCTTTACTCAAATGAATTGTAGGATTACCGGTCTGTTGCTTTTACTCTTATTGCGCAGCTCAGCACAAAACCTGGGTTCTGCCCATCAATTTTTGCTTCTATCGCCTTCTGCCGGTGTTTCTGCATTAGGTGGTATTTCTACCGGCTTGCTACACAATGATCCCTCCCTTCAATATGTAAATCCCGGTAGTCTGAATCCGGCCATGCATCATCACTGGTCCCTGAGTATGAATCTATTGCCGGCCGGTCTCTCGCAGGGAGATTTGCACGGAGCTTATAGTCCGGATAGTATTTATACGCTAGGTACCGGCATCCATTATATGCGGTTCGGTGAGTTTCAGGCTACCGATGAAGCCGGTAATATTACCGGCAGTTTTAGCGGTGGCGAATATGCCATAAATCTCACCGCCGCACGGTCTTGGAAACAGCTTCATTATGGGCTGGGATTAAAAGGTATTTATAGCCACATAGAAAACTACAGCGCCGGGGCCCTTGCAGCAGATGCAGGCATCGTATATGCCAACGAGGATCTCTCCTTTCAGGCGGGACTGGTAGTACGAAATATGGGCCTACAGATAAAATCTTATATAAAAAATGAATCCGAGCCCCTTCCCCTAGAGATAAATCTGGGCATCTCCCAAAAACTCGCCCATCTCCCACTGCGATATTTTATTGTCTTCCACGATTTGCAATCCTGGAATATTATAGACGACTATTCTGCTATCGCCAGTACAAATATTTTTGGTGAGACTCCTAAAAAGAAAAATCCTTTTTTTACCGATCTTTTGGCGCATTTTAATCTGGGAGCCGAGTTATATCTGGGAAAAGTACTGAAAATAAGAGCCGGCTATAATCACGAACTGAGGCAGGAACTCCGATCTGAACTCGTGCGCGGTCTCACCGGATTCTCATTTGGGAGTGGACTGGACTTTAAACGACTGGGTATTTCCTACGCCCGAAATGTTGTACACCAGGCCGGGGCTTATAATCATATTTCCCTTTGGACGAGCTTTCACGCTAAAAAAAAATCAACCTCTACCCCCCCGCTCTAAGCAGATATGGTGTGGCTGCAAATCATTTTTAATGGAAAATCCGCTATAAATTCCCGTTCTGAATAGGTTCGCTTATTCCCTCAGCTATACGCAAATTAGTTTGCTTGGGATAGTTATATAGCATATAATACCCCTCCTATTCTTTCTCTGCACCTAGATAAAGAAATGGATAGATGTAAAAAAAAAGAAGGAAACTATCTGGGCTGAATCTTAAGCAGATGAAAGCGAACTATGTCCTGAAGATTCTATTACAAATGAGGGAAATACCCGGCTATCTATCAAAGCTAAAAATCCTAGCATCCTAGTTTATCTCCGCCTTTTTTGTTGCATCTTATGCCGGAAAACACCGGACGAGATCGCAGCGAAAGAAAAAAAATTTCTATCCGAGGTATAGCATTGCTACTGTTCCATTTAGAAAAAGAAAATATGGTTCTCCTTGTGTTCAGCCATTTTCGGGCAGCACCATTGCCCCGGGGTGGCGTGGCCGGAAACACTTGTATATAGAAATCTTTTTTTGTGTAAAGGAATTATATCTGCGTTGTTTTCGCCCCGTGGCAGAAAAACGTTTATGCACGGATAGGCTGCTGAAAAAACAGGCAAAAGATCCTTCTGAAGACACTACCTAAAGACAAATGCCAGGGGCGTTTGTAGGGTACAAAGACAAAATACTCGCTTCCTATAATCATCGCAATGTGGAGAAAAGTCCCGATATTGAAAAACTTACCGACACCGCCGGTATCCTTCTATAAATATCTAATCGCCCATTTCTGCTAAGTAGCAATACTATAAAAAATAGGCAAAAAAAGAAACACTTATGGATAATAATATATTTACACAAAGAAAAATCTACAGAATAAAAAAATCTGCTATATTTATGGCCACAATGGGCTTTATGATTTCCTATCCCCGTCTAGAATGGAAGCAGATAATCGGCTTACTCAGTATGATATTTTTTATATCATCACATTCTTTTGGCCAAGTAACCCTTAGAGGAACGCTCACCGATGCTGCTACCGGCGAGACGCTCATAGGTGCCAGCGTATCTGTAGAAGGGACTTCCATAGGTACCATTACCGATTACGACGGCAGATTTGAACTGGACTATCCAAAGAACCCTCCGTTTACGATGGTGTTTAATTTTTTGGGATTTGCCGCACAGCGCCGTGAAATCACCGCTGCAAATGTGGGTGAAAATATGAAAATAAAAATGGAGACCGAAGCCTTTGAGACCGGAGTTATAGAGATTATAGAAAGTAGAATAACTGAAAAGACCAAAGAAGATCCACGCACCATAGAATCACTGGATGCTATTTCTATAAAAGAAACCACCGCTGCGAATTTCTACAATGGCCTGGGAAATCTAAAGGGGGTAGATCTCACTACGGCAAGTCTGGGCTTTACGATTATTAATACCCGTGGATTTAACAGTACCAGCCCGGTGAGATCGCTTCAGATAATAGATGGGGTGGATAACCAAGCACCGGGGTTAAATTTTTCTTTGGGTAATTTCTTAGGCAGTCCGGAACTGGATGTCCAAAAAGTAGATCTCGTGGTAGGTGCAAATTCGGCTTATTTTGGCCCCAATGCTTTTAATGGTGTAATAAGCATGCAAACCAAGAGTCCATTTATCCAACAGGGCTTATCGGTGATGGTAAAAGCCGGAGAAAGAAATTTACTAGAAACAGGTCTGCGCTATGCCAAAGCTTTTAAAAACAAAAATGGCAAAGAAAAATTTGCTTTTAAAATAAATGCCTCCTACCTGATGGCCAATGACTGGGAAGCCGAGAACTATGATGAAGTATATAAGGAGGACCCTAATGACTATATAGGCACCGATAACCCCGGAGGCTATGATGCGGTAAATATCTATGGTGATGAGCACGGAAGTGAAGCATTTGATCATCGGTCTATAGGACTTACCAAAGATTTTCCGGGTCTAGGCGACATATATAGAAAGGGTTATAAAGAAATAGACTTGGTAGATTATGATACAAGAAATATAAAAGCAGGAGCCGCCCTTCACTATAAAATTATGCCCTCTACAGAACTAATTTTAAGTCATTCTTTTGGAAATGGAACCACGGTGTATCAGGGAGAAAACAGATTTAGTCTTAAAAACATTCGGTTTAATCAAACCCGCGCCGAAATAAACAAACCCGACAAATATTTTATACGTGCCTATTATACCCGCGAAAATGATGGAGATACTTATGATGCTTACTTTACAGCGCAGCGATTACTGGAATATTCAAAAGACAATGTGCAGTGGCTGCAAGATTATCGAAATCTTTGGAAAAATGCCAATACCCTCAATCAAGATTTAGAGTGGAATTATAATTTTGTGGACTCTGTACGAGCCTGGCCAGGTTGGCCGGTGGTGAGCTTGGGTGTTCCTTTTGATCTGGAGCTAGCAAATACAATATTGGCTGAGCATTATGATCTATTGGTGCAGTATCATCAAATTACCCAAGAGGCGGCTAATAATTATGTGCAATACCTCTCTGGCGATCACCCATATCTAGTACCAGGCACACCAGAGTTTGATGATATTTTTAATCAAATTACCACGAGCTATGATAGAGATGCAAAGTTTAGTGATGGGGTGATACCCGGAACCGGATTCTACGACCAATCTGCCCTATGGCATGCCCACGGGGAATATAAATTTACACCCAGTTTTGCAGACCTAACGGTAGGTGGAAATTTTCGCCAATACCTCCCTAATTCCAAAGGAACGATTTTTAATGATAAAGAAGAAAAGATAATAAATAATGAAGTGGGAAGCTATCTGGGATTTGAAAAAAAAATATTCAAAAACAAAGTTAAATTAAATGCCACCCTAAGGGCAGATAAAAATCAAAACTTCCCTGTACTCCTATCGCCTGCATTATCTGCTGTTTATACATTAGACGAAAATAATATTCTCCGTCTTGCTCTCAGCTCTGCTATCAGAAATCCCACCTTAAGTGACCAATATCTAAACTACAATGTAGGCCCTGCCACCCTTATCGGAAACATAGACGGTGTAGATTCCCTGGTTACTGTAGAATCTTTCTTTGATTTTCTGGATTCTAAGATCCCAGATACCCTGGATTATTTTAATGTAGCTCCTATCGTACCTGAAAAGGTAAAGTCCATAGAGATAGGTTATCGCACTACCTTATCAAATAAAATATATGTAGATGGAAGTTATTATTTTAGCTACTATACAGATTTTATTGGCTATATCTTAGGAATAGCTATGAAGTATGATTCATTGAATATCGTAAAAGAATATCGCCCCTATCGCGTATCTACAAACAGCACAAAAAATGTAACCACTCAGGGATTCTCTATAGCCGCAAATTATTATTTTTATAAAAACATAGCTTTTGCTGGAAATTATGCCTGGAACAGGCTCAATACCAAAACCGATGATCCTATTATACCGGCATTCAATACCCCAGAACACAAGTTTAATGTAGGTTTTAATGGAAGAGATATGGTTCTGCGTATGGGCCAGAAGAAATGGCAAAACTGGGGATTCAATATCAATTATCGCTGGATTCAAGGATTTCTGTTTCAGGGAAGCCCACAATACACAGGACTTATTCCCAGCTACGGATCATTAGATGGCCAGATAAACTGGATGGTGACAAAAGCAAAAACCACCATTAAAGTAGGCTGTACGAATATGCTGAATGAAAAGAATTTTCAAGTATATGGAGGCCCCAGGGTAGGCAGATTAGCCTATATATCTGCTGTGGTGGAACTCAAATAGTGATTAATAAAACCCTAAATCTAATAATAACATGAAAAAAACAGGTTCCCTTTTGGTAGTGGTCATAAGCACCCTAATCATTACTCTGAATGCTCAAACCCGATATCTTGATGAGGTCTTTGACATGACAGATGTTCAATCGGAAATAGTGTACGGAAACAATATTTCAGTTCTTAGTGGCACTCCGGCACCATTGGATTTAATGATGGATGTATATACCCCTATAGGCGATACGGAAACAAGTAGGCCATTGGTAATATATTTACATACCGGAAGCTTTCTAACCCTTGGGCTTACCGGATCAAAGACAGATAGTGCCGTAGTAGAAATGGCTAAAAATCTAGCTCGCCGAGGATTTGTGGCTGTGGCTCTCAGCTATCGCCAGGGATGGAGTGCCACATCTCCAGATCCCGAAGTGCGCAAAGCCACCTTGCTCAAAGCCTACTTCCGATCTGTACAAGACACCCGTACTGCCATTCGATTCTTCCGCAAAACCATAGCAGAGGATGGCAATCCTTATGGTATAGATGGAGATAAAATAGCCCTTATAGGACAGGGTACCGGTGGCTATGTTGTATATGGCTGTGCAGGAGTAAATACGCCTACAGATATAGAATGGCCAGAACTACTCAGTGCCGAAGGTACTACCTATATAGACCTAAATGTAATGGGAGATATCTATGGTACAAATGACACTGAATTGTGTAATCCTAACTGGCTCGGTTACTCCTCAGATTTCTCTATAGGGATGAATATGGGAGGAGCCTGTGGTACAACCAATTGGTTCGATGCAGAAACTCCACCTTTACTGGGATTACACGTTCCTTCTGATCCTTTTGCACCGTATGAATGTGATGGGGATGTAATCGTACCTGCTACGGGTGATTATGTAATAACGGTAGATGGTACTAAATGTGCCATAAGTTACTGCAATGAACAGGGAATAAACGATGTACTCACAGATGGTGTCTATTTTAATGATCCCTACACAGAAAGAGCTATACAGGCAAGTACAGATAGTGATCATCCCTATGGGATACCCAATCTCTTTCCACTACATAGACCCACTGCGGAAAGTGGTCCTTGGGAATTTTGGGATACTTTGTATTGGTCATATTTTTCCTGCGTAGGTGGTATGCCCGGCCAAACAATGAATGACTGCGGCTTCATAAGTAATCCGGATATGTCTCCGGAAAAAGCCAGAGCTTATATAGATACGGCCGTAAACTTCTTTCTCCCCCGCGCTATGGTGGTCATGCAGCTCCCCGGATATGAACAGTTTATTACCGGCATAGAAGATGCGCCACTCGAAACCGCATTGAGCACTTTCCCAAATCCGGCTAATGATTATATCAATGTTCGTTTTGCCGATACAGATATGAAGATAGAAACCATCACTATTTCGGATATAACCGGAAAACTTTTAGCTAGAAAATCCGGCTTGAGTTATCAAATGATGGAAGTACCTGTATATAATTTTCCACCCGGTATGTATTTATTAGAGATAGCGAGCAATAAGGGAAAAATAATACGCAAAATTACCATCGAATAGATTATTCTCTGTAATAGATAATAAGCCACTCCTCATCGGGTGGCTTTGTTATTATATGAATAACCAATAGTTACTTATAAGGTTCAGAATATAAACTCTCTACAAACTCTAAGGTCAATAGCTATCACGGCATATAAAAGCTATAATAAACAAGTTTAGGATGGCCAGGATATAAGCCTTCTATGAGAATAATCGCTCCTTTTTGCAGATCATTCAGGGTACTTATCACAGCCTGGGAAGATGTCATCGGATTTTTATTTATCTTAGTGATTACAAACCCGGAGCGCATCGTAGTATAGAGCGGTATGATACCAGCGGTAAGCTGATATACGCGCACACCGCCGCTTATCAGCATATTTTCTCTATCCCTAGTGAGTAAATCTTCCAGCTTAATACCCATTCTTTTTTCGAATTCAATATTATCATCTTTTACCACCGCCATTTCATTGTTTTCATTGCGAAGCACCAGCATTACATAATACTCTTCATTTTGGCGGATATAGCCTACGACTGCCGATTCGCCTGGTCTAAACCTGGCCATTCTTTCCTGAAAATCCGCCACATTCGTTACCGAAGATTCACCGATTTTAAATATCACATCACCAGGCCTAAGGCCAGCCATAGCTGCTGGGCTGCCCGCCTGAATATTTTCTACATATACGCCATCCAGTGTGCGTATTTTTTCGCGATCGGCCAGGGTAGCATCCAGGTTTCGCATGGTTACGCCCATAAAAGCACGCTGTACCGTGCGATATTCTCTCAGATCGGTCACTACTTTCTTTACTAAGTTTACGGGTATGGCAAAAGAATATCCCGCAAATCCTCCCTGGGTACTATAGATAACTGTATTTATACCTATGAGCTCCCCATTAATATTTACGAGTGCCCCCCCACTATTTCCCTGATTTACCACAGCATCTGTTTGTATAAACGATTCTATAGCATTATCCGCATCGAGGATATCCAGATTGCGACCCTTTGCACTGATTATCCCTGCCGTCACTGTAGAGGCCAGATTAAAGGGATTGCCCACCGCTAGCACCCATTCTCCTACCTTTATGCGATCTGAGTCGCCCAGCCTGATATAGGGCAGGCCGTAGTCATTTACTTTTATGAGAGCCAGATCTGTATTAGGATCTCTGCCCACTAATTCGGCCTCGTAAGTCTTTTTATTTTGAAGGGTTATTTGAAGAATTTTGGCATCCTTCACTACGTGATAATTGGTTACGATATAGCCATCGGAGGAGATAATCACGCCCGAACCAGAAGTGATGACCGGCTGCTGCGAGCGATCTTTTTCGAGATAACTAAAAATCTGACTGCGATTATCTTCTGCAGAACTATTCTTGCGAGTGGTATTAATATGCACTACAGCCGGCATACTGCGCGCGCTGGCTATGGTAAAATCTGCCATCTGCAGCTGAACTACGCTGCCCGACTCCGCCAATAAATCGGTAGCCATACGGGATCCCTGCTCCTCGCTATCGGTATAATTTATACTTATATCGCCTAGATCATTTTGGGCAATGCAAGATAAAAGGCCTGCCAGATGCAAGCTCATCACCAGCATTAGATTTATTAATCTGAGATTATATGTTTTAAGCTTACCGATAATTATTCGTATTTCATCTATTTTTTATAATTTCACGCCGGTTTATACACCCTTTCTTTGAGACAGTTATCTGGCGAGATAAGGAAGCAAAAAGAAAGCTATTTTTTTATCTTTTCTTCTTTTTGATGTTTTTTTGACAATATATGCACAAATATGAATCTTAGATTTACCAAATATCAAGGAGCCGGGAATGATTTTATAATCATAGACAGTGCTAGGCAGGGAATACGGGTGCTTAAAAAAAACTGTGTAAAGATGCTATGCGATCGTCATCTTGGGATAGGTGCAGATGGTATAATAATCCTATTGCCCCATAAAATCTACGATTTTGAAATGAAATATTATAATGCGGATGGTATGCCGGGTAGTATGTGTGGAAATGGGGGAAGATGTGCCGTAAAAGCAGCAGCTGCCTCAAGCTATGTTAAGGGTGCTAAAACACGATTTACAGCCTATGATGGTGTCCATAAAGCCCTACTTAAAAAGGACGGACAGGTAGCTCTTTCTATGAATGAGGTAAAAGAAATAAAGCGGGATGGCGAAGATTATGTATTGGATACAGGATCGCCACATTATGTAGTGGTAGAAGACAATTTGGATATAGATTACTGCCGCCAAATGGGATCGGCCATTCGCCATAGCCATACCTATTCCGAAAAAGGGATAAACGTAAATTTTCTACGGTTAGATAAGGCGAATAAAATATCTCTCATCACCTATGAGCGAGGAGTAGAGGACATCACCCTATCTTGTGGCACGGGGGCCATTGCCTCCGCTTTAGTATGGGCTAGGCTACAGCATAAGAAAGCTGGAGATTATGAGATACAAGTACATAACCCCGGTGGTAAGTTAGGTGTAAAATATAGGTATGACGGGCTACACCATTTTTCTCGCATCTGGCTAAAAGGACCAGCGGTAAAAGTATTTGATGGCCAGGTAAAAATTTGAAATAATTGTCTTAACCCATATAGCCCAAAGCCTTTTCTGTCCACTTTCGGGTAAAGGCGCATAGCAGTGCATCCTCGGACAGAGATTTCCCATAGGTAGGAATCAATTGTTGAATTTTTTGCTGAACCTGTGGTGCAGAGAGCTCGTATTTATAACAACTATTGAGCAATATTTCCAGCATAATAGACACTGAAGTAGAGGCTCCGGGCGAGGCTCCCAGCAAAGCAGAAATGGTGCCATTAGCCGCCCCTACGATTTCTGTTCCGAATTCCAGAACACCCCCTTCCTCTTCATCTTTTTTGATAACCTGTACACGCTGTCCGGCGATGGCCAGCTCCCAATCTTGCATCTGTGCCTCGGGGTAAAAACTGCGCAGGGCATCTAATCTCTCCTCCGAGGTAAGCGATACCTGCTGTATGAGATAGCGGGTGAGCGGAATATTGCGCAAGCCCGCGGCCATCATAGGATAGAGGTTTGTCCATTCTAGAGATTTAGGCAGATCCAGATATGAACCCGCCTTTAGAAACTTAGTAGAAAACCCTGCAAACGGTCCAAATAATAGCGCCTGCTTTCCATCTATAATTCTGGTGTCCAGATGGGGAACACTCATAGGAGGCGCACCTAGATCCGCTTTTCCATAGACCTTTGCATAATGCTTTTCTATGACCTCCTCATTGGTACACCTCAGCCATTGACCGCTGATAGGAAACCCTCCATATCCTTCTGCTTCAGGTATGCCCGACTTATCCAGCAGCGCCAAGGATCCTCCACCCGCACCAATAAAAACAAACTCTGCTGCTAGTTCGTGCTTCTCTCCGGTATGAAGATCCTTTGCAGTGATATGCCATAGCTGATCTTTCTGCCGAATATCCTTTACCTCCTGTCCCATCATTAGTTCTACGCCTGTATTCTGTAGATGGGATACCATACCCCGGGTGAGGGATCCAAAATTTACATCTGTACCTGCCGCCATCCTGGTAGCTGCTAATGGCTTATCGAGTGAGCGATTTTTCATAATTAATGGCACCCACTGCTCCAGTACGGTGGGATCCTCCGTATATTCCATATCCGCAAAAAGATGGAAAGCCGTGAGGGCATCGTATCTGCGGCGCAAAAATTCGCAGTTATCTCTGCCCCATACAAAACTAATATGTGGGATTCTACGTATAAAAGATTCTTTTTTTAAATAGCCATTGATTACCAGATAGGACCAAAACTGTTTAGACTGCTCAAAGGCTTCGGCTATCTTTATGGCCTTTGTAGTATCTATGGTCCCGTCCTGCCGCTGAGGAGTATAATTGAGTTCGCAGAAGGCAGAATGGCCGGTACCGGCATTGTTCCAAGCATCAGAGCTTTCGGCGGCCACTTCGTCTAGACGCTCATATATACATATCCTTTTGTGGGGTAGCAATTCGCTAATCATTGTTCCCAGTGTGGCACTCATAATACCAGCGCCTATAAGGACTACATCTCTTTTCATATAAAGTAATATACTATCTGATTAGCCTTCATCACACTGGGATTAGATGAGCGGCCTCAGCTAATTTTTTTTATGCAACATTACACTATAATCGCCAATATTCTCTAAAAAAAAGATCAAACTCATTTGCTTCATCGGCAGGTCTAAATACTTCATCATCCAGGCACCAAGAATCTTCATTCCATTCCGGAAAAAAAACATTTCCCTCTACTTCTGCACAAACCTGGGTATAGTACATTTTGTCACTTATGGGCAAAGCGAGTTTATAGATATCCGCTCCACCACATACAAAAGCTTCTCGCTCATCATTTTCTTTTGCATAGCGGATGGCTTCCTCCAATGAATGTACGATGATAGCACCTGGTGCTTCGTAAAATTTGTTTCTAGTGATGACGATAGTAGAGCGATTAGGTAGTACTCTGCCTATGGATTCAAAATTTTTTCGGCCCATAATGATGCAGTGTCCGGTTGTTTTTTCTTTGAAATAGCGAAGATCTGCCGGCAAGTGCCAGGGAATCTTATTGTTTTGGCCTATTACCTTATTAAAAGACACTGCGGCAATGATGGAAATGATCACTTGTAGGGGGGGATTTTATACGGCTACTTCCGCTCTAATAAGGGGCCAAGGATGATAATTTTCCAGAGTAAAATCGGCATAATTAAAAGCAAAGATATCTTTTACCTGGGTGTTTATATGCATTATTGGTAGCGGGTGTGGGCTTCGGCTAAGTTGCAATTCGGCATGTGGGAGATGATTTGAATAAAGGTGTACATCACCCAAGCTATGAATAAACGCTGCCGGCTGCAAATTACATACTTGCGCTATCATAAGGGTGAGAAGGGCATAGGAAGCGATATTAAAAGGCAGGCCCAAAAAAACATCCGCACTGCGCTGATAAAGCTGGCAGGACAATTTTCCCGCTGCCACATAAAACTGGAACAGGCAGTGGCAAGGGGGCAATTTCATTTTATCTATATCTGCCACATTCCAAGCCGAGACGATGAGGCGCCGACTATCCGGATTGGTTTTAATTTGATTTATGAGGTTTTGTATCTGGTCTATACGGCCTCCCCTTCCATCGGGCCAGGAACGCCATTGATGGCCATATACCGGCCCCAGGTCGCCTTCAGAATCGGTCCATTCATCCCAAATATGCACGCCATTTTCAAGCAGATATCCAATATTGGTATCGCCCCTAAGAAACCATAGCAATTCATAAATAACTGATTTGAGATGTATTTTTTTGGTAGTGAGTAAGGGGAAACCCTCCTGCAAATCACATCTAAACTGATAGCCAAACAAACTTTTTGTGCCTACACCGGTGCGATCTGCTTTTACATTACCCTCCGAAATGATTTTAGATAAAAGATCCAAATAGTTTTTCATAGGCAGATCTTTGGGAAAAATGGATTAGAAGCACAAAGATAGAAAAGAAGACTCAAATGACGAAGCCCCTTAGAAGATGTTTATATTTTTTCCCCCTTATGATAGCCGCTTCTTTTAATGATAATGGGTATCAAATACAAATAGAAGAAAAAAGTATCCTAAGGACAAGTTGGGGGTGATTACCAATAATTTGAAATAGGACTTTAGAATTTAGCCTCATTTTTGGACTAGAGAGATGCCGTAAGAACTTGTCCTCTATCCAAAACAGGCAAAACAGGTCGCCGGTTTGCTGAAGGCTTCCCTATCGCTTTTCTTAAATCATAAATCATAAATCATAAATCATAAATCGTAAATCATAAATCCTAAATCCTAAATCCTAAATCCTAAATCCTAAATCCTAAATCATATTAGCTACATAGCTTCACAAATAAGGCTGAAATAATGATCCATAAAACCGTTTTCACAGAACCTGCTGGGATGAATATCGCACTTAACTCTGCACCCCAGCCAGAGCAAGATATCTATAAAAGCTACACAAAAAAAGCCCAAACAGATTACACTATTCCGGAGGGAAAAATGCTATCCTTTCTCAAAGAATAGGATTAAATCATGGCCATTGTATGGGTATATACATCTAAACCCCGGTCTCTCATAAATAAATTCGGTTAGGCTTAAGATAATTTAATTGCAAAAAAAAGGAACCATTTGATCATAATTTAGTATTTATTTTGTTACATTTTTTACAAATTGTAGTCAAAAAAGCCAAAGAGGAAATTCTCTTTAGTCTATTCAAATCATTAAATCAAAAGCAAAATTATGTCGGACATTTTTCAAGTTTTATTGAGCCAGCTCAATCCCCAAACTATTCAGCAAATCTCCCAGCAGATAGGCACTAATCCAGAAGCTATACAACGTGTCGTACAGCAGGCTCTTCCTGTGCTTACCGAGGCAATGGCGAGAAATGCCTCCGAACCCCAAGGAGCTCAGTCGCTCTATAATGCCTTAGTCAAGGATCATGATGGTAGTATTTTAGATGATCTGAGCGGATTTTTGAAAAATTGGCAAAGCGGTCCTGGGGCTGGTATTCTAAGGCATGTACTCGGTGACGCCCAGCCACAGGTACAAGAACAATTAGGCACTTCTAATGGCCTTTCTTTTTCACAGGCGGGCAATCTTCTTCAGGTATTAGGACCTATTCTTATGGGTGTACTGGGTCGTAAGCGGCAGCAAAGTGGATTAGACCTAGGTGGTCTCATAAATATCCTGGGTGGAGGAGCCGGACAACAAAGGCAGCAAGCATCTGGAGGCGAAACACTGGGTGGATTAGGAACCATCCTAGACCGCGATCACGACGGAAACATAGGAGATGATCTCTTAGATATGGGAAAAGGCCTGCTGGGTAATCTATTATCAAAGAAATAACCTAATTTTTAGTGTATAATCTCCGCTTATCTTAAATAAGGTAAGCGGATTTTTTATTTTTACGCCCGTAAAGATGAAAGACGAATCGCAAAGGCCCTGGGGTCATTATGATATATTGCTGGATACGGAATACTGTAAGGTAAAACGCATCTTCGTAAAGCCCGCCCGAAGGCTCAGCTACCAGTCTCACCGCTATAGACAAGAACACTGGACCATCGTATCCGGCAAGGCTACCATAACCTTAGATGGCGAGCTACACTATAGAAAGGCCGGAGAATCTATATTTATTCCATTAGCCAGCAAACATCGTGTGTCTAATGAAGGGGATGATGAACTAATATTCATAGAAGTACAGACCGGATCTTATTTTGGGGAAGATGACATCACCCGTTTTGAAGATGATTTTAACCGCCTATAATACGGTTACTGAAATAAAATATTTTACTGCTGGATAGTATTTATAATCATACCTTAGCTCGGGAGTATTCCATAAAAATAAATCGGGTATATCCGGGCTTTAAGTCTGCCGCTTTTGAAGATCTCATTCGGCAAGGCATAGCACCATTGGCATTAAAGGAGAGGATAGATTTCTTTGCGCTGAGTCTTCAAGACTATCTGCCGGACTCTTATACAGAATCTCTGCGCATTTTTCAGGCTATATTAGGCCCACCCTACCCTTACGAATCCGGCATTTTCAGATCCGGATACTGGACGCTACCTATGTCCAGATTTGTTTCGCTTTTTGGCATGGAGCATCCTGAGCCTTCGCTGGATTTTATCTATGAACTCACACAGCGTATGACCGGAGAATTTGCCATTAGACCCCTATTAGAACGCTATCCCCATCTTGTATGGCCACGGCTGGTGAGGTGGTGTACAGATCGCAGTTTTCACGTGAGGCGCTTAGTGAGTGAGGCCCTGCGACCAGACCATCCGTGGCAAGGAAAACTTCGCCCACTTATGGAGGATCCCACTCCCATTATACGTATTTTGTCTCTGCTAAAAGACGATCCTTCCGGCTATGTGCGCCTCTCGGTAGCGGCTACGCTTAGTGATTTAGCAGGATCCCATCCACAGCTTTTACTAGACACCCTTGGCCAATGGATGCCTATGACTAAAAGAGAGGCCGGCAAATCGCTCATCGCTCAGGTACTCCATAAGATGGTAATGGATGGAAACCCGGCGGCTCTGGCTATGCTGGGTTATGCAGCTCCTAATATTATTCTCCGAGGATACGAGATAAGCCCCCAACGCCTGCAGCCCGGCGAAAAACTAAAGATGGAGCTGGACATCTTTAATAATTCGGAAAAGGCACAATCCTTGCTCCTAGGATATCGGCTAGGCTGGCTTAGTCCCGATGATACCTATCTGCCAGTGACCTATAAATGGGGTCATATAGAAGCCCCAGCCTTTAAAACCACTCTTACCACTCACCTTCATCCTTTCGAAAAAATAAACTTACTGCGCTACTGTAGTGGGCTTCATCGCATAGAACTCATCATCAATGGAAAAACCCTGGCTACCCGCCATTTTACGCTGGATGTATAGTTTTTATACCTTTGTCGGAAATATAATGAATATGAAACATTTGTTTCTGGCAGCCACCCTCTTGATGCTGAGTGCTGCTACCTGCAAAAATGAAAAGGTAACCGTAAACCCCGAAGGTAAAACTGCCGCTCCGGTGGCTGAGAGCAAAGATAAATTTCCCGATAAAGAAGATATGAACAAAGCTGCTCCCGTTAAAAAAGATTTTGTACTAGCGGGCAATAAGTCTGTGGTGGGAAAATGGAGAGTGATGGCACTAAATGTGGTAATGCCCTCCATAAAAGGCATAAAAGATTCTACCAGCTATTTTAAGGCAGACTCTACTAATTTTGTAGATAAGACAGGACTTAGCGGCATAGATATTACCCTTCGCGAAGATGGAACTTATATTACCATCTATAAAAACCGTTTTGAAAGAATAGAACGCAGTTTTAGCGGCACCTGGGAGCAAAAAGACAATCGCCTCGCACTCCACCAGGTGTCTCCTAATAAAGAAGAATATATCTATGAGCTGGCCAAGAGCATAGAAGGATATATGCGCATACGCAGTGTGCTCGACTATGATTTTGATAAAGAAAAAGACGATCGCTTCGAGCAGTTTTGGAAACGCTTATAAGTCCTCCTTATGAATAGTCAATACTATGAGGTCCAATGGCAAAAAATCGAAAAGGCCAGACGTGACCTCTTTGCAACCCTGGATAAGTTATCCGAAGAGACACTCAATACCAAACCTGCCGAAAACGAATGGTCTCAGATACAGGTACTCTATCATCTGCTCTATACGGAAGAGCTTTCCCGGCAGTATATTTCCAAAAAGCTACATAATCCCCTGTCTATTCCCTCACCTAGTTTCAAAACCCGGATTAAATTGGGTATGCTCACCCTTGCATTGCGCTCGCCCATAAAATTTAAAGCACCACCCATAGTAAGCGCTTTGCCCCCTTATGCTAGCTGGAGCGAAACAAAAGAACGATGGGATAAAAACCGCAAAGAACTGTCCTTACTGCTATCCAATATCTCCGATGAGATGGGATTACAAGCCATCTTTAAACATCCTATAGCCGGATATCTCAATTTGCCGCAGATGTTGGTTTTTTTTTATGAGCATTGGCAACACCACGAGAAGCAGATAAAGCGAGTACAACAAAAGATAGGCATAGATACATGAACCGGTTTTTATATTGGATATTTTATGCCCATCCCTTACATTCCTTTTAATCCTAGTATAGAAATCTAGTATCATCGGCGGGCATAGAAAGCTTTGGCCTCTTCCTTCATACGCGCTAATTCGCTTTTAATAAGATACATCATGTGTCCGCCTTCATAATAGGTCATATTGATATTATCCAGCAGATGAGGGGGCAGGCTCATGTGATTAAAAGTATATTCTGTGGCAAAGAATGGCGTAGCGAGGTCATAATATCCATTGGCCACCCATACCTTCATTTCCGGATTGCGTACCAAGGCTTTGCGCAGCGCTTCAGCCGTATTTACATATTCATTAGTAAAATTTCCAAAATCCCAGGGATGCACGCGGCCGGTGAGTACTTCATAAGGTAGAGGGGTATTAAATTGGAGTTCACGGCCTAAATAGTCATTAATACAAGCACTAAAACAACCCTGGATGGTGGGTTGATAGCTCGGATCTTTTTCTGAAGATTCATTGGCGGCAAAAACATCTATGTCTTTTATTCTACTATCAAAGCGGCCTATTATTTCCATGCTATCGCGTAGCAGTTCCTTACAAAATTTATGAATATTTATACGCAAATCTGTCTGATCGAGATAGGTAGTAGAAAGACCTGTATAGCGATGCAATTTAGTGATCATAGCTAATCGCTCAGCTGCACTGAGCGCAGATCCCTGCATGAGTGCGGTATTATAAGGTCCTAGGCTAAAATCTCTCACTTCCTGCAATAGGCCGGCCAGGGGACGGTTTTGAAGATCCGGTGGCAGCTTATGATGATACCAGGCCGAGGCGGTATAAGATGGCAAAAACAGTAGGTAAGGTAAATCATTGCCCTCATCGAAACGAGCGGTTCCAAAATGCGTGATATTAGATACCAGGATAATCCCATTTAGATAATATCCATATTTATCTATGAGGTGCTGGGCGAGTCCGGCAGCCCTAGTAGTACCATAACTCTCCCCTATGATGTATTTAGGCGAAAGCCATCGGTCATTATCACTGGTATAGCGGCGAATAAACTCGCCCACACTTTCTATGTCCTTGCTAAATCCGTGATATTCCTTAGCTTTTTTATCTTCTACTGCACGGCTATAACCCGTACTCACCGGATCTATAAAGACCAGATCGGTTTCGTCCAGCCAGGAGTATTCATTGTCTATCATTTCATAAGGCGGTGGGAGGGTTTTTCCATCCTCCTCCATCCTCACCCGGCGAGGCCCTAATATGCCCAGATGTAGCCATACCGAGGATGAGCCTGGCCCCCCATTAAATGAAAAAGTGACCGGTCGCTTTTGGGTGTCCTTTTCGCTGTTTTTGGTATAAGAAGTATAGAAAATATGTGCCTGATCATCGCCGTACTCGCCCTCCAGTGTGAGGTATCCGGTAGTGACTGTATAGGATAGATGGCGACCCCCTATCATTACTGATTTTTCTACACTCACTGGTGCCGGCAATGCCATTTTAGCAGCTTCCTTACTGGTTTCCTTCTTATCTTCCTGTGCCGGTAAAGCACCCATAGGCATGATGGCCAGCATGATCAATGTGGTCATCAGAATATACGTTTTCATCTTTTCTTTATCTGATGCTAAGATATAAAAAATAATGCTGGTAGTACCATTTTGCATTATATGGCCGGCTGGCTACAGTTTTGGCCAGAACAAACACCTGTTTCTGCAGGCTGATTTTTTTATTTGCGTTTTCATACCTGCCCATTTTTGCCAACAATGAGTCTTATTTGCCTATATTATAAAATATAGATAAATTAAACTATATTTTGTATTATAGGTTAAAAAACCTATATTTGCATAATGATAGCGGTCATCACTGGTGATATTATCCATAGCAGACGCAGTCCAAAACCAGATTTGTGGCTAGAACCTCTCAAAAAACTCTTGAGAAAATGGGGTAAGAATCCATCCCAATGGGATTTCTATCGCGGTGATAGTTTTCAGCTACACCTGCCCCAATCTGCCGGGGCGCTGGAGGCTGCCCTTTTGATAAAAGCAAGGACGAGGATGATACGGGGACTGGATGTACGTATAGCCATAGGCCTGGGTGAGGCAGACTATCTGGCAAAAAGAATAAGCGAGAGCAATGGGCCCGCCTTTCAGTATTCGGGTGCCTTATTCGATACCCTGAAAGCAGACAAATGCAATCTGGCCATACGTTCTGCCGACAAACAAAAAGACGAGGCCATTAATCTATTGCTCCGCTTTGCCCTCATTGTACTGGATAATTGGAGTACCTTATCGGCTGAGTATGTTTTTTTAACCCTTCAAAATCCAAAACTCAGACAAGCAGACAAGGCTGACAAGTTAGGTATTACACAGGCCTCCGTGAGCGAAAGACACCGACGCGCACATATAGAAGATATTTTATTATTGCTGGAACATTTTCGTCAAAATTATTAGAATCTATGATACTACTCCTCGTGAAATTTATGATGGCCCATCTACTGGGAGATTTTTATCTGCAGCCGGACAGATGGATACAATCCAAGATTGAAAAGAAATGGAAATCGCCCTGGCTTTATGTACATACGGCCATACACCTGATCCTTCTTTTAGTAATCACTATGGATATAGCGCTTTGGTTTCCGATATTACTCATCGCCACCAGCCATTTTCTCATAGATCTATGGAAAGTAACGGTACAAAAACCATCTAACGAAGTGCGCTTGTTTTTTCAGGACCAGGCTCTGCATATTTTGTTTATGGTAGCTATCGTATATCTCTATTTATACAGAGATAATTTTGCGCTTCCGGTACCCAGCACGGATGTACTGATAGTAACCATATCCATCTTACTACTGAGCCATCCCGCTTCCCACATAATAAAAAATCTGCTGGCGCCCTGGGCTGCCTCTGCAAAAGAACACCTGCCAGAAACTCTGGCCAATTCCGGAAAATATATAGGTATATTAGAGCGCTTACTGGTCTTTATTTTTATATATAGCCATCACTGGGAAGGGGTAGGTTTTCTTATCACTGCTAAATCCGTATTCAGATTTGGCGATGTAAAAGAGTCTAAAGAAATGAAGCTCACTGAGTACTTTCTCATAGGTACACTACTCAGTTTTGGCCTGGCGATGGTAATAGGATTGGCAGCCGAAAGTGTAGCTAGCCCTCCGGGGATAGGCTAGTGCAGAGGGGCAGGCGTATGCAGACAAAATCGCCCATTAACCCAGAATCATCATTAGAAATTTATAACAAGAAAATTCTACTTCATATCTATTTCTGTAATAATTTTTCTGTCCTCAACGTAGCTTTTACTACGTCTGCAGGAGAAAAATTCTGTGTCTCATAGCTATTTTGTATAATTTCCTTTCATCGCAAAGTCTAAGGCTGATAACGGGATTAATGTAGATCACCCATCCAGCATGGGCAGTATGTGCATAGTAAAATAAAATCCTTATTTTGGCGATCCTTTTGGGTTGTTATTGGTTAGGGAATAATGAAAGCAGCGGATAAAAATCAATATGTCGAGTATAAGAAGTTTTTTTTTAGAGCGATACATAAGGCTTATGCGTACGACGATGAGTTTTCGCGGATTCGATGTAGATTTTTGCCGCTCGGCGATGGAAAAAGGAGCATTTACGGCCTTTTTAAATCCAGCAGGGGTAGCTTTTGAATCGGTATTAGTAAATTTTACCATTCCTGCCGCGTGGATCATACCTAATGAAGCGGATGAAGATAAAATATTGCTCTACTTTCATGGGGGAGGTTACTGTGTGGGATCTAAGGATACGCACCGCCCATTAGTGAGTAAAATAGCAAAGGTAAGCGGCATAAGAGCCTTATCCATAGATTACAGGCTGGCCCCTGAGCATCCCTATCCTGCGGCGGTAGAAGATGCCCTTATAAGCTACGAATGGCTATTGGAAAAAGGATTTAACCCGGCGCATATATTAGTAGGTGGTGATAGTGCGGGAGGTGGCCTAGCTTTGGCTCTGCTACTGGTGATAAAAGAAAAAAAAATGGCCCAGCCCAGCGCCGCTATTCTTCTATCGCCCTGGACAGACCTCACCATGTCTGGCGACAGCATCCATACCAATGCCGATGTAGAAGCGATGCTACCCATAGAAGAGATGGATAGGTGGGCCGAAAAATATACTGGAACTGCCGATCCTGCCCATCCGCATATCTCACCACTATTCGGAGATTTTACAGGGCTATGTCCTATATTTATACAAGTGGGCTCTAATGAAGTAGTATTAGACGATAGTCGCAGACTCTCTGAAAAATTTGATGCTGCCGGCGTAAATGTACAGATAGAAATATGGGATGGCATGTTTCACGTATGGCAGTTCTTTTGGCAATATCTGCCGGAAGGGATAGATGCCATCTATAGCATGGCAGACTATATACGCAATACTATTTTCAAGCAGGATCATCAATTAATAAAGGATGAAAAACTGCGATCACTTACTTCGCTAAAAATTTCCTAATCATCCTTATTTGCCTATGAGTATAGCTGCATATATACTAAGAGTAGTTATGAGGATAAGCCGCTTCTTTCTGCGTATCTCCGGACATCATATTATAAGATTACGCAAAAGCTTTGTACTATCTTCGGTACTTTTTAGATTTCCTAAAGAGGTAAAGGAACAGGAAGTGGTCATAGATAAGCCGCTAAAGGCACTTAGTTTTACCTCATCGAAAAGCGCTGGCGGCGCTATTCTTTTTTTTCATGGTGGAGGCTATTGTATAGGCTCTCCAGTAACCCACCGATCTCTTACAGCAAAGATTAGCTTAGATACCGGACACTATACCTTATCGCCAGATTACAGACTAGCTCCTGAGTATTCCTTTCCAGCGGCGTTACAGGATGCACTGGCCGCATATAAATATCTGCTAAATAATGGTTATGCTCCTTTTCAAATATCCATAGGTGGCGATAGTGCTGGTGGAGGACTCACGATGGCACTCCTACTCACACTTAAGGAAAAGGAAATGCCAATGCCAGCTAGTGCTTTTTTAATTTCGCCCTGGCTGGATCTCAGTTTTTCTGGGCCATCCATTTCATTCAATAAAAAAAAGGAAGACCTACTTTTACTATCGGAAACTACTAAATGGGCGCATTATTATGCCGGCGAAAATAACCGTACCGACCCTCTTATATCTCCCCTTTTTGGCGACATGGCGGGTATGCCACCCATTTTGATTCAGGTGGGAGACAGAGAGGCCATTCTATCCGATAGCACCCGTCTCCACGAGCGATTACAGCAAGAAAAAGTATCCTCTATCCTTCAAATTTATCCCGGGATGTTTCACGATTGGCAAATGTTTTGGTACTATATGCCAGAAGCTAATAAGGCGGTGGCAGATATAAGCCAATTCATATCCGAAAAACACAATGCAGCAAAGGTATGACTTATCTCTACATTAAAGCCCTGCATATTATCTTCATCGTCACCTGGTTTAGCGGGCTTTTTTATATGGTGCGTCTTTTTATTTATATCCGTGAAGCAGCAGACAAACCCGAGCCTGAGCGATCCATCCTACACGCACAATTGAGCCTGATGAGTCGAAGGCTTTGGCTGGGTATCGCATGGCCCTCCGCCCTATTAACCCTGCTCTTTGGCGGATGGATGCTCTACTTATATGGTCATATTCCCCCATGGCTCATTATTAAGCTATGTTTTGTGGTGGGTCTATACCTCTATCATTTTTCACTACATATCATCTACCGCCAACAGTCTCAACATATTTTCCGCTTTAGCTCACAGCAATTGAGAATATGGAATGAAATGGCTACCCTTTTTCTCATAGCCATTGTATTTCTGGTAGTAATAAAACAAGGTATAAGCCTGCTCTACGGATTAGCCGGGCTCGCCTTGCTTATCCTTATTCTGCTTTCAGCTATTAGAATTTATAAAATCCGCCGATCAAACAAAGAGTAATACCAGGCTAGTATCTAAGAAGGATATCATCAGTATTTATCGTAGATATAACCAAGACAGATTAGGGAATAAGAGTATTTATTAGCTATTTTTATATACCATCCACTTTAGACTGAAAGAAGGGGGCAACGGATGAACAAACATCCCAGATACTCTAGGGGAACTACTAGTAAAAGTAGATAAACAAAGAGATGAAACCCTACCTCTTAAATCCCTATGATGTTCGCATCAAATTCTTTGGAAAAAAAATATATAAGCCATTTTTTTACTTCTTCTATATCCATTTCCTTTCCTGTTTCTTTGGCTAGTGAGGTTACCGCCTTATCCATAATACCACAGGGTATAATATGTTCAAAATAGGCTAGGTCCGTATTTACATTCAGTGCCCATCCGTGCATAGTAACCCATCGGGAGGCACGTATGCCCATGGCACATATTTTCCTGGCTGCTCCCGGACTACTCGGTTCTATCCATACGCCAGTAGCACCCATAATCCTATCGCCTTTTATCGCATACTGTGCTAAGGTATTTATCATCACATCTTCGAGGGTGCGCAGATAGCGATGAATATCGGTAAAAAAATTATCTAAATCCAGGATAGGATAACCCACTATTTGACCCGGTCCATGATAGGTTATATCTCCGCCTCTGTTTATGGGATAATATTCAATGTCTCTTTGGCTCAGTTCTTCGGCATTGAGGAGGAGATGATGGGGAGTTCCTGTTTTGCCCAAAGTATAGACGTGCGGATGTTCGCAGAATATGAGATAATTAGGCGTGGGTTCTTTTACCTCTCGCTGCCTGTTTTCCATTTTTATTTTTACAATGTGCTGTAAATATTCTTCCTGTTTTTGCCAAGCTTCGGCATAGGAGATGAGACCCCAGTCTTCTACGATTATTTTTTTATTCGTATTTTGTAAATTCATTTCAGAACCCAAACATTAAAAGCATAGGGAAAAAAATTTTAGCTGGTTAAAATCATTTTATTATGGTCTCTCAGCCTTATCTTTTACAAATATAATATCACGCATATAGACTATAAACGCGAGGGCTCACCTTACTCAAAATCGGGATACAAAAGATATTTTTTTCGCATTATTTTATAGTCGCTCACTTTGGCATTCCATTTTCTTATTAGTTTCTGCAGGTCTTCACCGGATAGTATAGCTTTCCTCAATTCATCGGTACCCACCAGCTTATCTATAAACTTATTAGGCAGAAAAAAATCATTTTTATTATTGCTTTCCTTATACATTTCTACTAGCCAGGACCAGTTTATACTTTCTGTTTTTTGCAATGAATCTATAGAAATATCTCTCAGGTCTTTTCCATAGCATAACACATCGAGATGGGGCGGATTTTTAGCACCAGGTTTGCTTACGGGTGTAAAAGAAAAATTTTTATAATGATGTGCGGGTTCACCGATTATAGTAAAGGGGAAATCTGTACCCCTGCCCACACTCACATTAGTACCCTCAAAAAAACAGAGGGAGGGATACAGATATACCGCACGCATATCGGGCAGATTAGGCGAGGGCCGCACCGGCAGGCGATAATGCTGGCGATGGGTATATCCCAGGCAGGATATCACTTCTATATTACAGTTTTTAGCTTGCGAGAGCCATCCTTCTTCATTGATCATACAGGCGAGCTCCCCTATGGTGAGTCCGTGTACTATGGGTATAGGATGCATCCCTACGAAGGAAGCAAACTTACTATCCAGCACGGGTCCATCTATATAAAATCCATTGGGATTAGGGCGATCCAGGATGAGCAGTGGAACACCATGCTCGGCACAGGCTTCCATCACATAATGCAGTGTAGAAATATACGTATAAAACCGAGCTCCCACATCCTGAATATCGAATACTACCCTATCCAGCTGGCTCATCTGCTCTGCAGAGGGTTTTTTATTTTTTCCATATAGCGAGATAATGGGCAGTCCGGTCCGGATATCGCAGCCATCTTTTACTTTTTCGCCGGCATCTGCTTCACCTCTGAATCCGTGCTCCGGGGCAAATATCCGGCTTATAAAAATCCCGCAAGAGAGAAGAGAATCGGCCAGATGTATATCTCCTATCAGGGAGGTTTGATTTACTACTAAGGCCGTTTTTTTGCCCATTAGCAGAGACAGATACTGATCTGTACGCTCTGCTCCCACACGAATGTATTCATTGTCATACTGAGCTATTGTGTGGGTGCTGCCTGATGAGAGCCAAAAAAAAATAAAACAAAAGATGTGAAACAGAAATTTCAATGGTTGGCCGGAATGAATTACTTTTGACACTGGCAAAAATACACTATTTGAATCTGGAATGGCATATCGCCAAGCGCATCGCCTTTGGGACTAAGGGCAGTATTTCGGCTTTTATCATCCGAATAGCCATATTGGCCATTACTATTTCCATAGCGGTGATGATAGTGGCTATAAACCTTATAGCGGGTTTTAAAAAAGAAATAAGCGATAAGGTCTTTGGATTTTGGGGACATATACACATCTCGCCACTAGATGCCAATCGTTCTTATGAAAACAGTGCCTCCCTCACGCTGAGCTCCGGATTAATAGATTCCATAAAGGCCTTACCCGATGTGGTAGCGGTGCAGGCATATGCCGAGAAAGCGGGCATTCTCAAGAAGGATGAGACCATCGAAGGCATCGTGCTCTATGGTGTGGGACCCGATTACAAGTGGGATTTTTTTAATAAATACCTAGAGCGAGGAAGGCCTATAGCCCTAGCGGATAGTGGTAAGTCTGGCGATATACTTCTCTCCTCCTATACTGCCCAGCGTATGGCTCTAGATACCGGCCAGTCTGTATATGCCTATATGGTAAAGGATGGCAAACCGCGCCCTCGAAAATTTACGGTATCCGGTATTTATAAAACGGGTATGCAGGAGTTTGATGAAAAATATGCCCTTATAGATATCAATCATATACGCTATTCCAATGAATGGGATCCGGACCAGGTGGGTGGCTATGCCCTTAATCTAAAGGATGAAAAGAAAATGGATACCCTCAGTGCTGAGCTATATTATGGCTACCTGCCTACGGATATAAATAGCAGTACGATGAGGGAATCTTTCCCCACCATCTTTGAATGGATAAATCTACAAAATTTAAACCAGTGTATCATTATCATTCTACTGCTGCTGATAGCAGCCATAAATATGATCACGGCCTTGCTCATACTCATACTGGATCGCACCTCTATGATAGGCATACTCAAAACGCTGGGAGCGGCTAATTGGAGCATACGGAAGATATTCCTTTGGAATGCGGCTTATATTATTATTTCCGGCATCCTACTGGGCAATGCCATAGGACTCGTTCTGTCTTGTATAGAATGGAAATTTCATCTATTGTCCTTGCCGGAAGATTCCTATTATCTTTCCTATGCGCCGGTCTATTTTAACTGGCCGGCCATTGTTTTACTCAATATAGGGGCATTCGTTTTTTGTCTCTTTAGTCTCCTATTGCCCTCCTGGTTAGTCACCCGCATAGAGCCGGTAAAAGCTATCCGTTTTGAATAAGAGCCTAGTCGGATTCTATGCCCCGGTTTGCTATCCGGTACCGAGCTATGCCAGCCGGCATTCTCTGATATACAAAGATAGGGCTTGCTCGATAACTAATAAAGCCATAGATAGAGCCCGCATTAAAACAGAAACAGCATTAGAAATTTATGGTAAGAAAATTCTACTTCCTATCTATATCAATACTCATTTTTCTGACCTCAATCTAGTTTTTACTAGGTCTGCGGGAGAAAAATTCTGTGCCTCCAAGCTCTTTTGTATCATTTCCTTTTATTGCAAAGTCTAACGCTGATTCCGGGTTTACCATTTTCTTCGACAAAGTACGGTAACTAATAATGGGAGTAAATGTAAAATACCTTGCCCTTCCCTATCGAAAAAAATAGAATATTGAACCCAGTAATAGCTCTTTAGCAAGGGACAATTACTCATCCTAATGGATAGAATAGTGTCTTTACTAAGCCTGCTAGATGGTATCCGCGATAGGGATAGGAGCGAATATCCTTTGAGGGTGTGAGGAAAAATGGTGAAATAAAGAAGAATGAGGAGTAAAGGGGATGCTTTGTAATTCGAATATACAATGGAAACACCCTTAAAGATAGTAGCGGATAGCCCGGGCCTGCCCTTCGGCTACGCTCTGTGATGGCCCATAGATCACTGAGCGGTGCTATGCGAAGTGGAAGGGCAGGCATCGCCATCATCACAAGATTCTAATTTATAGAGCAAGGCCTAAGATATCGGGCATAAAAAAGCCGGAACCCTATCTGTCTTATATCATTCATTGCACTCGACAAGTTAGTATTAGTAAAAAACCCGCAAGGACATTTTTTTTTGATTATTGCGCCGCCATATAACGACCTTTCACCTCGTACCAGTTTAAGACATTAAAAAAGCCGTTTATATAATCGGCACGGCGATTTTGGTAGTGGAGATAATAGGCGTGCTCCCACACATCTAATCCCAGGATGGGTATGCCGCTGCATCCTATTCCATCGCCCATGAGGGGATTGTCCTGATTAGCGGTGCTGCAAATTATTAGCTCGCCATCTGTAACGCAAAGCCAGGCCCATCCGGAACCAAAACGCGTCATCGCTGCCTTACTAAATTGTTCTTTAAATCCTTCGAAAGAACCAAAGGTTTTGTCTAAGGCCGCTCCCAGATCTCCTCCGGGTTCTCCGCCACCATCTGGTCCCATAATGGTCCAAAACATATTGTGATTATAATATCCACCTCCATTATTACGTACGATGGTATTGTCTAAGCAGCTAGCTAATATTTCTTCTAAGGGGAGGTTTTCTAGTGCAGTGCCGGCTATGGCATTATTGAGATTGGTGAGATAGGCATTATGATGCTTTGTATGATGTATTTCCATCGTGCGGGCATCTATATGGGGCTCCAGGGCATCATAGGCATAGGGGAGCGCAGGTAATGTAAAAGCCATAATTATTATTTTATTTGGTTGGACGCAAAAATAGGCAAAAAAATTCAGTTCTGTCTATCCATAGCTGAACAGAGGTACACTTAATACTTTACAGGCAGGCATTTCTTCTTCCAATTTGCCGCATATTTTATACCCTTTAGGTAAGTAAAAGATAATCCCTCAGCTAAGTGTGAAAGAAAAAGCTGCAATAAAAAAACAAGTTTTCGCATCATTCCATTCCGAATTACATTACATTAAAAACAAAGCAAACTCCACTCCGCTACAGGCTTGTTTTTACCTTTATCAAATAGCTCATGCTGGGCATTATTATATGAATTAAAACGTGCCAAAACACAGGAGATTGTAGCGGTTATTTTACCTGCCCCTATCCTACACGTATCACTTTCTCTTAGCCTTAAAAAAGGACTTCATCAGTGAGGCAGATTCACTTTCTAAGATACCTCGTGTGATGATGGTTTTATCTAGTAAGATGTCTAATTTTCGGGTATAAAATCCGCTTTTGGGTTCGTAGGCACCAAACACTAGACGGCTGAGCTGAGACCAAAAGATAGCACCGGCACACATGGCACAGGGCTCTACGGTGACATAGAGGGTACAGTCTTCCAGGTATTTAGCTCCCAGGCTATTACAAGCACTGGTAATAGCCAACATTTCGGCGTGGGCGGTGGGGTCCTGCAGCAGCTCGGATTGGTTCCAGGCCTTGGCTAATATTTTATCGGCACCGGTGATGATGGCTCCTATGGGTACTTCATCCGCATCATAGGCCTTTTGGGCTTCTGCAAGCGCTAATCGCATATAATATTCGTCTGTCATATCTCAGGGGATAAAGATAATGAAAGGAGGACAGAGTCCGGAATAAAGCGGCCAGAACCGAGAATCAAAGACAGGAAAATCGGCATGGCTATCCCTATTGATTTAGTGTTTCATAAGATCCCTACCGGCTTATCCATTAGCTCATTCATTTTTCCATACGTTCCTATCTCTGCGGAGTGGACAGAAATTTTTTCCAAATAAAACGCGATAGCTCATTTCTATTTAAGACCCTCATTGATGCAAGGCTACCTCACCACTGTAATATTCCCCTTGTGTACGGTCGTTTCACCGGTGAGTAGGATAATACTCAACTGATAGACATAAACGGCTACATCAGCCTTATTTGAGCCCTGAGAGCCATCCCAGAGGGCATCTCCAGACTGAAAATCTTCTCGGGTAAGGATTTTTTTGCCCCAGCGATTGTATATCGCTAGACTTATTTTATCATAGAGACAATCTTCATTCATAAATATCCTGAAATCATCATTTATTCCATCGCCATTAGGGCTAAATGCTGTGGGTATGAGAGGCCTACAAGAGGTATCTTTTACTTTTATTACTACATTATCCGTACTGGTGCAGCCACTCATTGTACCTGTAATAGTGGCAGTATAAACTTGTGTAGAAAGAGGACTGGCCATGGGATCAGCACAGGTAGTACAACTCAATCCCGGAGCCGCATTCCAGCCGATCGTATAGGGTTCATAGGCAGTACCGATAGACAAACTCAGTGGCAGACTGCTACCGGCAAGCATCTCTAAAGTATCTGCTCCATCGGATATGGTAACGCTGATGGGTTCATATACTTCGATATGAAAACTGCGGATGATGCTACAACCCTCATCCGTGATAGCTTCTACTTCATAGTCGCCGGTGCTCGTATAAGCCTGCGCATCGCCACCTATAATGCCATCCCAAAGAACCTCATCATAGCTGCCACTCGCAGTGATGAGGGCGGTTTCTCCAAGACATAAAAGGGTATCCCCGGATATGCTTAGCACCGGTCTTGCATCAGTGATGGTAATCGTATCTATCCTCTCACATCCGCTAGCAAATACTGCGCGTAAGATATGAGTACCACTCTCATAAAAATTCATCATATCCCCGCTAGGCATATCATCCCAGTACAGCGCATCATAATTGCCGGTAACCGATAGGACAGTACCTTCTTCTGTACAAAAGGTGGTATCTCCGCTCCAGCTCACCGCATAAGAGGCTAAATCCGGCACCACTATTTCTGTACTAAAACAATCATTGCCATCATACATACTCACCTGGTAGAGACCGGGACTGTGGGGAGATAGCTGGAGGCTGCTGCCGGTTTCTCCGGACAGGGCTATGCCATCTTTATACCACTGTAGCTGATGACCATCCGGATTGTTTATGTGCAGGGTGGCGATGCCATCGCAGAGATAGGAAGCAGAAAGTGAATCTATGGAAATATCGTAGAAGTGAAACTGGGAGCTCAGGTTTAAAAATAAAATTATCCAAATAATAATAATTGATAACCGGATCGCTACCAAAAGGGGCTACAGAAACACAATCTGGTCCTATTAATATTTTATTAATCCCCAAGGGAGCCTGAAACTGTATCGTACATGTTTTCCATTCATGAAAACCGCTTACCTCCATACACCCCATCTCTATAAAACCTCCTTCTTCGGCTTCTATAGGACAGCAGGATATTTCATTTTCAAAAAAGCAAGTATAACTTGATTCAGTACAAACAGGGTACCCATAAACACAAAGGGTTAACGGCATACCTGCATTGATAAAAGTAATAGAAGAACCGGGAAAATCAACTTCTACAGTAAGCGTGTACAAAGAATCACCCATAAGTGGAAAACACTGTGCCAAATATTCCTTATAGGGATCAACACTAAAATTATTAGCTATCCCTATAATGCTATTGCCATCTGGCAAAGGCAGATCGGGAAATGGACCTTCAATGCCATCCGGATACCATCCTTGTTCCGTAGATATAGCATCTATTTGATCTGCCCATGGACCTCCCGCTAGCCAATCTTCAAGACATTCAAATTGAGCATAATTAGTGGGGATACATAAATATTCTTCAAAGGAAGGATTTAATAATAGCGAAGCAACATCCCACACAAAAGCACCACAGCTACACTCGGCATCGTTCAAATCTATGAACCCGTCATTGTCGTCATCCAGGCCGTTAGTACATATTTCTTGCGCCCGGATAGTGACGAATGAGGATAGTAAAATTAAAATAACAATATAATACTTACTCATAATAGATGATAATAGTTTTTTTCTTAGATCATAGCTATAGCTTCACTACTTTCCAATCCCACAGTTTATTGTTTTCTGCATCGGTGAGTATGAGCAGATACTGTCCGGCGGGATATTCGCTCATATCCATCTTTTCCTGAAGACTAGTTACAGCTTTGATAAAAATTCGTTTTCCGCTGAGATCATAGACCGCTAAAAAATGGCTATTCTTTTCTTCCAGAAACGCCACCATAAAGCGACCGTCAGTGGGATTCGGAAACACCAGGCCGGGCTCCCTATGCGCATCTTCTTCATAAATAAGCGCATCTTCTTCGGCTTCGCCCTTTCCCCAGCCATTGGTGGTGCAGTAGGCCCTGGTAACGGATCTAGCTACGCGGTTTCCCGCTGCATCGTAGCAGTAGTAGCGGGTTTGGGCGGAGAGGCCTGTGCATAGGCTAAGCCAGAATACATGAGCAAAACAAATGATTTTCATTTTCGTTGGTTTTAGGAATAGAATAAAATAAATGAGTCAAGCAAGTCAAAGGTTTAAGAGCAAAAAAGTGTAATTGTTGATAACTTTTTTAAAAACGACCTTTTACAGCCCTTAAAAGGGAAGATTTGAACCACTAAAAACAAAAAGTGAGGCAAAGCCACACACAACTAATTTTCCTTGCCCTTTTTGCTCTGCAAAGCAGAGAACAGAAGAAAAAAGACCGACTACTTGTCTATCTTCTTTCTGAACCTGCCACTCACCGTATTGAAATAATATTTCAATACTCCTGCCTTAGATAGTTTCCATTCACTGCTATCTTTTTCTTTGTAGTTTACGTCCTTCAAAAAAGAAATTTCTATTTCTTGCTTTTTTTGAAGTATCTGTATATCCTTTATCGGATATTCAAAACTTTCACAGGATTGACAAGGCAATGAAACTTCTAATTCTCCCATTCTTACTAATTTCCCCTCTGCAATGTAGTAGGCTTGAATTACAGGAATGTATTCGTATTTCGTTTCCCATAAAACAACGTAAGAGTTATTTTTTTGTGATTTTAAGCTGTGTATCGTTGAATTATACGGACTAAACTCTACGGAATCAATCAGCTTTTTATTTTCACATTTTGCATCAGAGTAGTACATCATCAGGTAATAAAGATTGCTGTCGCTACTGAAACAAAAACAATCATTCTTGGTAATACAAATCGGAACTTTCAAATCAACCGAAGAAGAGTTTTGCAGCTTAAACGCTGAATTAGTTTGCCCGCAGGAGGCAAAAGGAAGCAGAAAAAATATAAAATAAAGTCTTAACATAACTTTTCCTTATTTCCACCAAGGCATTACAAAACCTTGTAACCCATTTACAGGTCGCCAAACAGCAATATGAACATGCGTTGGTGAAGTGCCTGTTAAGTTCCCAAGCCGTCCCATTTCACCAATGTTGTATCCAGCATGTACAAATTCACCTTTACTTACTGTATAACAAGACATATGCCCGTAATCAACATTATATGTTTTTCCATTAATTACAGAAGAAGTTCTTACTAAATTACTGCCATAATCCTTTGACCCACCTAATTTTGTAACCGTTCCATCATACATAGCAAAGACTTTATCCCCTTCCTCCCCAACATAATCAACTCCGAAATGTGCCTTCGTACAACCATTTCTTGTATATCCATATTCTCCATAATTAGGATTAGTTTTTGTCTCAGCTACAGCACCTGATGAGGTTGGTTTTGCACCAGCAGGAATTTCCTCATCTAAAAATATTCCTTTGCCTCCTCCACCTACTTCATTCATCTTTCCATTCCAAAAGATAGTCTCATTCCGTACAGCATCAATGCCAGCAACTGTTCCACCAATTAATCCACCAGATACAACTCCGAATACCCCACCTTTCAAACCCGCATTCAATCCATCTCCAAAACTGGATCCATTCATCCAGGAAGTCCCAGCACTTCCAATAAAACCCCCTGTAAATCCATAAGCTGCGCCAACTGTAGCACCTCCAGCAAATCCACCAAATCCAATTGCTCCTGATACTGCACCTCCAACAAAAGCACCACCTGCACCTGCCAAAGCACCCGTTCCTAAAGCTATCCCAAGATCACCCCAACTATTGATATTACCTTGGACTCCTTGTATAAATGTATTTATTATTGCTCCTGCTGCGGCAGCTATTAGTATATCATCTATGACTATTATCTCCCCACTCGGATCCCTATACTTCAGCGGATTATTTAGGGCATAGCTGTAGCGTTTATAGGACTGGGTATGAGTGGCATCTTGTATGTAGTTATCGGGGCGGTGATCTATAATAGTTGTAGAACTATCTGTTACAAAACATCCCGCAGAACTCACCACCTGGCTAG